>Ga0265297_10000145_pt1 | contig 234791 bp, 217 predicted proteins | sample Munlanlwell13791_FD_192502 | JGI IMG/M metagenome (GOLD analysis project Ga0265297, IMG submission 192502) | Leachate microbial communities from a municipal landfill in Southern Ontario, Canada - Leachate well 137-91 | ecosystem: Engineered > Solid waste > Landfill > Unclassified | place...
GGAATTATAGCCCCAAAACCATAAAGACTTATTTGTATTATAACAACGAATTGCTTAATTTCTGCAAGAAATGTCCCAGAGAAATTGATACTCAAGACATTAAGAATTATTTGGGTTACCTGTCGGACACCAAATCGGCCAGCACCTTATCTATCGCTTATAACGCCATCCAGTTTTATTATCGGGAAATTTGGAAGAGGTCGTTTTTCTTGAATATTCACCAGCCCAAAAAACCAAAATATCTGCCTGCAGTCTTGTCCAAGGAGGAGGTCGATAAAATGCTTGGTTTGACCAAAAATCCCAAACATCACAGTATTATTTCCTTGCTTTATGGCACGGGTATCAGAGTGGGGGAATTGGTTCGGATAAAGATGCGCGATGTCGATCTGGATCGCATGATGCTTAGGGTTTTTCAGGGTAAGGGCAAAAAGGATCGGCTGGCAATTTTGCCAGACAAATTAAGGAAAATTTTAAGTATTCAGATGAAATTAAAGGGCGGTGATGAATATTTATTTACCAATGGCCGTGGCCAGCATTTAACCGAGGCGACTATCCAGAAAATTGTTGCCAATTCCGCCATGCTGGCTGGCATAAAAAAAGCGGTCAGCCCGCATACTCTGCGCCATTCTTTTGCCACGCATTTGCTTGAAGATGGTGTTGATATTCGTTATATCCAGGAACTCTTGGGTCATGCCCGTCTGCAGACCACTCAAATTTATACCCATGTTGCCAAAAGCCACCTAAGCGGCATCAGAAGTCCCTTGGACAGATGATTTTTTGTCCTCCGGATCGGTTTCCAGGGTTTTCGGGTTGGGGGAGTAGAGTTTGTTTTTTATTTTCCATTTATCCACATACTGCCCGATACCCTGTTTGTTCAGCTTATTTTTGATTTTGATCCGGTCTTGCGACCATTTGAGCAGGCTTTCGAAGTTGATTTTATATACTCCGCGCACTACAATATAGAGCACCTCCTGGTTTTGGATGGCCCGGCGAATAGTTTTTTGGCTAAGGCCGAATAAATTAGCCGCCTGCGAAATAGTTAGGCGTATTGGAGTATTAGGCATAGATTGTTTTTTTTTACTCTCAATCCTTAAAATTTTCTACTTATGTCTAGACATGTCTGGACAAATCTTATCATTTTTGCTAGTATGGTGTCAATGTTTCTGGCTTTTTACTCAGCTTAACGCTGGTGGCTATTGGTTATAAAACCTTGCCAAAAATAGCATTTTTATACTATAATTAAGATTGTCTGAATTATTTAGTGTAACAAATAGCCTTTTTTTTCGTCTTAATAAATGAACAATCCTTTGTCAAAAAGAATCCTTTTTCTGCAAGTGAAAGATCAGGATTCAGAGGCCTATGGCAAGTTTTATGATTTGTATGTAGAACGGATTTACCGTTTTGTTTTTTTTAAGGTAAATTCCGTTTCCGACGCCCAGGATTTGACTTCGGAAGTTTTTTTGAAAGTCTGGCAGTATCTGAAAGAAGGCAAGGAAATTAAAAATTTAAACGCTTTCATTTATTTGATTGCCCGAAACAGCGTGATTGATTTTTACCGGCAGAGAAACCGCCAGGCGGAAACGCTGGCCGAAACCGGCCAGTTGCCGGAAGTGCCCGATGAAACACAAGACTTGCTCAAGCGGCAAATCGTTGGTTCGGATCTGGAAAACGTCTTGCAGGGTTTAAACGGCCTGAAAGACGAATACAAAGAAATAATCATTTTGAGATTTTTGGACGAATTGTCCATTGCCGAAATCGCCGAGATTTTGGATAAATCGAAGGGGTCGGTCAGGGTGCTGTTGCATCGGGCGCTGACGGCTCTGAAGAACAACGTCAAGGAACATCATTAAACCGCAATGACAAACAAAGAATTAATCAAAGGTTTGCAGGAGCTTAAAAAGCTTGAGGTCGGTGGCCGGCCGCAGGCTGGTTGGGTTTTGTCCAGCCGTCAGATTCTCATGAGCCAATTGAATCCAAAAGCGACGGTTAGCGACGAAGCCAAGAATCAATCCTTTTATTACTGGCGTTATTTTAGCGGCACTTTCCGGCAAAGAGTCTTTCAGCCGGTGGGCGCTTTTTTGTTAATTATTTTTGCCCTGCTCACTTACAATGCCACTGTCAGCGTAGCCAGCGCCAGCCTGCCTGGCGATATGCTTTACCCGATTAAGACCGCCGGCGAAAAAGTTCAGTTAGCCCTGACCTTTAACGACGAGAGCAAGGTCAAACTGCAGATGAATTTTGTTTCCCGGCGCGCCGATGAAATGCAGTTGATTGCCATCCAGGAAAATGATAATAATAGGAAGAGCAAAAAAATCGTTCAAACCGCCAAAAAAATTACCCAAGACAACAAATCATTGAAAGACAGTTTGGGCAAAATAAGCATGGCGGCCAACAAGCCGGCAGTGCTCGAGGTGGCCAAAGAGGTTGATATTAAAAGCCTAGAGATAAAGCAGAATATTGCCACAGTGCAGAATTCCTTGCCCGAAGCGGTAAAAAGCGAGGTCAAAGATGAGGTAAAGGAAGCCATTGTCACCACCGAAGCCGTCGGTACCAGCGCCCTGGGAGTGATAGTCGATAATTACAAAACCGGCCGGGCCAATATTTCCGGCCAGGAAGTCGCTTCTCGCGTGGCCGAAAGAATAAAGAGCACGGAAGACGACATCAAATCGGCCAGTAACGAAGTGAACGACGTCATCTCCGTTGTGTCGGGAACGGCTCCTTCTGTCATTTCCACCTCCACCAGCGCCATCAAGCTGGTCGATGTGGCTGGCAGTAGCACCACCTCCACTCTGCAAAACATTGTTCAAAAGCCGCAGCAGGCCAAAGAGATCATCGAAGAAGCCAAGAATCTTCTGGGGCAAAAAGACTTCAGCTCGGCCCTGGAAAAAATTCAGCAAAGCAAGGATATCGTCGTTAATGTAGTTTCCAACGCTCAAAACATTGTTAATGAAATAAAAGAAGTGCAGTCGATAAATACCAGCACCGAGAATTTGCTTCTTATCAATAGCAATAAAACCGGCTCCCAGCCTACCACCACCAGCTTGACGACCGGAGAGTCGACCAAAGAGATTTTGATTAAAAGGTGATTATAGAGATTAGTTATTTAGATAACGATTAGTTATTAATATAACTAATTAAGGGTTCGTTAAATTTTGGGAGGAATAGAGCGCAGGTTCCCGCCAGTTAATAAGTAAAGGCCGAACTGATTTTCAGGGCTTATTGGTTGGTCCGGGTCTCGAGAAAATCCTTTTGTAATCAAAAGGATCTACAATCTGTCAGCTTTACCCAAAAATTTGGCGGGCTCATTAATAAATAAAAAAAATAAAGGTTCTATGAAAAAATTATTAACCTATGTTGTAGTGGTCGCTACTATTGCTTGGTCGTTGGGTTTGGCATCTGTAGTCCCTATGGCTTCAGCTGCCTATGCCCCGACTGCCGGCGATAAGGTTAAAGTATCAAGCAGCTCGGCGGTTTATTATGTTGATGCCGACAGCAAAAAGCATCTTTTCTCCACCCAGAGCACTTTTGAGTCTTGGTATGGCCTGGTTTCTTCCAGCAGCTCTTATTGGTCACAGCAAGGCATCAAAACTATCACTCAGGAGGAGTTGGATGCTCTTTCCAATGGCAGCAATGTCAATATCCGTCAGGGTAGCTTGATTAAGTTTTCTGACAGCGCCGCTGTTTATGCGGTGTCCACTGGCAGCAAACTTTACACCGTCAAAAACGGTGACGCCGCCACTACTTTATTCGGTAGCAATTGGAGCACCAAGTTGCTAAAAGTAGTCAACAGCTTCCGCGCCGGTTATTATGATAACGGCAACGCGGTCGGCGAGTTGACTGCTTCTTCCAAATTGCCCGATGGTTTCTTGGTTAAGTATTCCGGCAGCGATGATACTGTTTATTATCTAAGAGATGGCAAAAAGGATCCGTTAACCGATGACGCCTTTGTGGCCAACAAGCTCAAGGATAATTGGGTCATTACGGTTCCGTCTTCCATCACTTATGATAACGGTTCATCGGTCACCGGCGCTGATGCCGAATTGACCACTGTGGCGGGCCCCGGTTCTGTTGTTCCGCCTTCATCAGGCTCTTCGCTGAGCGTTGCTTTGGCGTCAGATACGCCAGCAGCTGGCTTGGCGATTTATAGCGCTATTCGCGTCCCGTTCACCACGGTTGCGATGACAGCTTCGTCTGATGGTGACATCACAGTCGACAGTTTGACTGTTGAGAGAAAAGGCGCTTCAGCCGATGCCAACTTTGCTTCAGTTGCCATTATCGATGCTGATACCAACGTCCAAATTGGCGTCAATCAGAATTTGAATGCCAGTTCCAAGGCTGTTTTCAGCAATGATTTCGTGATCAAGGCTGGTACCACCAGAAAGATCCTGCTGGCCGGTAATATGAACGCGGCTGGCGCGGGCCAGGTTCCGGCTTTAGCTTTGTCAGAATTGGTTTTATCTGGCAGCGCGACGGTTGTCGGTTCTTTGCCGATCACTGGCAACATCCAGACCATGACTTCTTTGACGATTGGTATTCCGACCGTCCAAAGAGGCAGCTATATGACCTCTACCTCCACCGATGTTAAGGTTGGTTCTCCCGCTTATATTGTCGGCGCTTTCAAGATCAGCGCTGATTCGACCGAAGGCCAGAGAGTCAAGCAGATTAAGTTCTACAATAGCGGTACTGCCGCCTTCGATTCCGATATTGGCAACTACAAATTATTGATTGACAACAGCACTCCGGTGACCGCCACCTTTACCAAAGATGGCAAATACTTGACTGCTGATTTCACCAATAATTCCGTCTTGATTGAAAAAGGCAAGAATAAGGAATTTGTCTTGAAAGCCGATATCCTGGACGGTTCGACCAGAACCATCAAGATTTCTATTTATCGCACTACCGATGTCTTGGCTTCTGGCGACACCTTTGGTTATATGTACACTCCGGTTTATTCTGGTACTTCCAACAGCACCAGCAACCCGGTTTTGACCAATGACCAGTTGACAATTTCCACCGGCACCTTAAGAATTGAGTCAAGCTCTTCGGTTGAGGCTCAAGACATTTCTTATGGTGACAGTCAAGAATTGGGCGCTTTCAACCTGGTAGTGGCCGGCGAGCCGGTTTCCATTACCGCCTTGACTTTGGATGTCAGCTCCACTACCGCTGGCACCACCCAATTCACCAATTGGAAATTGGTTGACAAAGACGGCAAGACCCTCTGGGGTCCGAATGATCCGGCTTCCGGCACCGTGGCTTATACTTCCAGCGTGCAGTTGCCGATTGGCAGCAATTTAGTCAAAGTGATTGCCGATGTGGAGAGCACCGGCGGTTGGGCCAACAACGAGACCTTCTACTTCAAGATCACTGGCTCAAACATTACCGCCACTGGCGTTACCACTAACGACACTGTCACCGCTTCTCCGACTGGCGCGGTTAATGCCAACACCCAGACCTTCAAGCCGGCCAAATTGACCATCACGGCCAATTCTTTGCCGGTCGATGGCACAGCCACTTTAGGAGCCAAGAAGTTCCTCTATGGTTCTTGGGCGTTGAGCACTTCTGGTTCTGGCGAAAACATTAAGGTTAGCGCTATCACTTTCGCCAACCAGGCCGCTACTACCACCAATTTGGACAGCGTCACTTTGTACGACGTCACCAACAAGACCAATTGCACCACCAAGTATCCGAACGCGACTTTGGATAGCTATGGCTGTTTACTGATGGTTAAGGATGGTTATAGCAACACCACCACCTGGACATTGACCGATCCGATCATTGTCACTAAAAATACCAACCTTACCCTTGAGCTGCGGGCCGATGTCAGAACGACCGCGGCGACCTATCAGGGGCACAAGGATGAGTTTGTGATTAGAAATGACGGTACTACTGCTCCGGTGACGGCGGTTGGCACAGTGACCAACAACACCGTGACCCCGACCGGCAGCGGCTACAATGCGACTGACGGCGCGGATATCACAATTGGCGGCGCTGGCACGATTACTATCAATACCAGCGTTTCCCAGCCGGCCTCCAAGCTGTTAGCCGAGGGCCAGACCTATGAAGTCGGCCGTCTGAAATTAACCGCCACCAACGAGGCGATTAAAGTCAGCGACTTGAACATTTGTGTAGGCACTGGTTCTGTGACCGGCGCTGGCGATGGCGACAAAGGCGATATTTCCAACATCAAGGTGTATAAGTCCACTGACATGACCACGCCGCTCATTGACAGCGCTATTAACGCGGTTTGTGAGTCATTCAGCTTGGCTCAAGGCGCTTTGGAAGTGCCGGTTGGCTCTTCCGGTGTCGAATTGGTGATAAAAGCCACCACGGCCAAGGTTGACAACTCTGTCATTGATGAGTCGGGACTGGCTAATGCCAACTTTAAGCTCGGCATCGGCGGTACTGACGGCATTGCTGGCAAGGGCGTCAATTCCGGCTTATCCGCCAGCGAGACCTATACCGCTGGTTCCAGCTCGGCCATGATTCTTCATAGGAGCTATCCGACGGTGACCATCACCACCCCGACCAACAAGTTGGTTTCCGGCGCGGTTTTGTATGACTTCACAGTCAACAACCCGACCAGCGAACCAGTCGCCATTTATAAGGTTGGTTTCTATACCTCCACTTCTTCTGGCGATATCATGGTGACCAAGGGTGGTTTGGATGCTAAGTTACCTGATTGGAGCGCTTTCAAGAAGATTGCTGACGATATCTCCACCACCACGGTTTTCTATGAAGGTGGCGATACCAATGGCCAGTATTGGAGCTTTATCCTCTGGAACCAAGATTCCACCTCTGAAACTCAGAAGGAATTAAGGATTCCGGCCGGTTCCAATGCTCGCTTCCAGTTTATTGGCCGCACTGTTTCCGGTGTCGATGGCACGGCTGGTGAGAGTTTACAAGTGTCTTTACTAGGCGATCCGGTTGCCACTTCTTCCACCGAGCTCACCGGCTCTCTAGCGTTAAACTTCAACCGTTTAACCGCCGATTTTGCCTTAGATGCTGCGAAGCAGGCTGATCTGTGCCAGAACAACAACAAAGGCAACTTTGTCTGGTCAGATCTCTGGAGCAATGACGGCACCCAAGCGACTAATACCGCGCAATGGTACAACGGTTACTTGGTCGATGGTTTGTCCGGCACCTCCTCCGTGGTAAGCATTCTTGAGTAATTGGTTCAATTTAAGTTATTGTTGAAATAGAAAATCCCGCCCGCTCAAAATTTGAGCGGGCGGGGTTGATTTTTGCCTGGTTTTTTGCTATAAATATAATGTCTTTTTTCAATATTATTTTATCGAACAAAATTAATTTATAGCCCTATGAAACAAGAAGAAAAAAAAATAATCATCTGGTTGGTCGTTATTATCGTTGCTATTGTTCTGGTGGCGGCCGGTTATTTTTTAATAAAAAACAGGAATAATTTGTTCAAGCAACCGGCTCCAGTCAGTGCCGAGTTTAGTATTTACGGGCCGATTGATTATGCCAAGTACGAAAAAATTGGTTTAAAAAAAGAAAAAGTGGATATTTTGTTTGGGAAAATGAAAGAAACGACTGAAGCGCTGAAGATAAAGCCCAACGATTATGATTATTTAATCCAGCTCGGCGGTTTTGAAAAGATCTTAAAAGAGTATGATGCCGCCCTAAAGACTTACAGCCAGGCCATCTCGGCTTTTCCCGATTACGGCGTGGCTTATGCCGAAACAGCGGATATTTATATTTACCCTTTGGGCCGGTACAACGAAGCCGAGGATTATCTCAAGAAAGCGATAGAGAGAATGCCTTATCGCAGCGATTATTATCGTTGGCTGGCGGATTTGTATATTGCCAAGTTCCCTCAAAAGAAAGCGGAGATCGAGCCGTTGATGCTTCGCGGCGCCAAGGAAACTCCCTCCAACGCCCTGTCTTTTTATAGTTATCTGGTGGTTTATTTTCAGCGGGAAGGCGATTTCAATAAAGCGATTACTTATACCAATAAATGCGTTCAAATCGCTCCCGAGGCCGAGAGAGCCAATTTCCGGCAGACTCTGGGCGAGCTCCAGGCTGAACTGAAAAAGTAAAAATACTTAGATACCGCAATCTGGTAATATTTTTTTACTTTTATGGAGATAAAAAAGTTCTATCAGAACAAGCTAATTGTTTTTTTCGCTATTATTGTTGTAGTTTTAATTTTCTATTCCAATATTTTCAACAACCAGTTTGCCTATGACGATAACGATTTTTTTGTTAATTGGCAAACCGTTGAAAGCTTAGGCAACGCTAAGGCGCTGGTTTTGGGCGATTTACCACTTAGCCATCAGCATGTTTATCGTCCGCTAAGGAGCTTGTTGCAGGCGGTTACTTATCAGTTGTTTGGGCAAAATCCTTTAGGTTATCATTTTCTTGGGTTGTTTTTTTATATTTTGGCAATTTATTTGCTTTATTTGATTTTCAGAAAGATAATAAACGCCAAAGTCGCTTTTTTGTCGGCCATGATTTTTGCCGTTTTGCCGGTTCATGTCGAAGCTGTCACTTTTGTCACCGCCAGCTTCGATCTCTTTGGTATTGTTTTGATGCTGGCTAGTCTTTATTTTTATCTGCTGGGCAGAAATAAAAATAAAGCTTATCTGGCCCTCTCTTTGATTTTGTCGCTGGCGGCCCTTTTTTCCTACGAGCTCACAGTCGTTTTGCCGCTACTTTTAGTTTTGTACGACAAGTGCTCGGACCGCGGGAAAAAAATTATTGTTAGCGTCAAAGAAAATTGGTTTTATTTTTTGGGCGTGGCTGTTTATCTGGCCGCCAGGTTTTATGTTATGAAGCTGCTAAATCCCCAGTCATTTCTCACCGAACTGGATCCTAAAACAATAGTCTTTACCTCAATCAAATCTTTTTCAAATTATGTCTATCTGGCCGTCTTTAATTATCCCTTAAGCGTCAATCATCAGACTGTTTTAAGTAGTTCAATTTTTGACTTCAGTGTGGTTTTTTCCATAATTATCTTTGCCTTACTCCTGTACCTGTCTTGGTATTTTTACAAAAAGAATAAGAGCGTCTATACTTTACTGATTGGCTGGTTTATTATTGGCCTGTTGCCGGCCGCCAATCTGGTGAGAGTCTCCCGTTTTGTCGCCGAAAGGTATCTTTTTTTGTCCTCGGTCGCCTTTGGCGTTTTGGTTCCCCTGATTTTTTTTAAGTTATTCAATTATTTTTCAAACAAAAAGCAGACGGCGGCCAGGATAATTACGGTCATAGTCCTGGTCCTGGTTTTTTTAACTTACGGATTTATGTCTTATGTCAGAAATAATGATTGGCAAAACGACGAAACATTATGGCAAAAAACGCTTAAAAATGAGACTGGCGATACCCGTTCTCTGAATAATTTAGCTTTTGAGCTGCGGCAAAAGGGCCAAAACGAAAAAGCGATTGATTATCTGGGCCAAGCCATCAAACTAGATCCAAATTATTATTTGGCCTACGAAAACTTGGGAGAAATCTATTCGGAATTAAATCAGCACGATAAAGCGATAGAAAATTTCAATAAAGTCATTGAATTGAAACCTAATTATTTTATCGCTTATGCCAACAGGGGATTCGATTATTTTTTGTTGGGCGAGGCAGAATTGGCTGAGAAAGATTATTTAAAGGCGCTGGAGCTAAACCCTCAGTTTTATCAGGCAAACCTTAATCTGGGTGGGTTTTATTTCGAGGCCGGCAATTTTGAACAAGCGATTGGTTATTTTGAAAAAGCTTTAGCGATAGACGGCAGCAACAGCGAGGTTTATGAAGCGCTGGGTCTAGCTTATCTGGGCGCTAGTCAGCCGTCAGCGGCCAAGGCCAGCTTTGCCAAAGCGTTAAAAATCAATCCTAATTCATCAAGGGCCAGGGATTTTCTTAATAAATTAAAATAGTCTTTTTCGCGATTTTGCATTATAATTTGTTTATTGTCGAAATATCAATTCATGACGATTAATTTGAACAAAAAAGGATGGTCTTTATTTCTCTTGGCTGTAATTGTGGTTACGGCTGTCTTTTTTCGTTTTTGGCACTTGACCGGCAATGACCTGTATTCGGACGATGCTCTTTATTCTTTCCGCGCCCTGGGCTGGTTTGACTATCTGGGCGGTGGACAGACCACTCCGGTCCAATGGTTTGGTTCTGTCCCTGGTTGGGCCAGATTGTCTTTTCATGATGCGCCGCCGCTGGTTCTGGCCATCCAAAACATTTTTTTTAAATTTCTAGGGCCGAATGTTTTGGCGGCACGTCTGCCGTTTGCTCTGGCTGGTCTGGGCGCAGTGCTGCTTTTGTATTTTTTGGTAAAAAAGAGCAAAAATCGAGGCCCGGCTTTGTTAGCCGCTTTTTTACTGGGCATTTCTTCTTTGGCGACTTGGGCGAGTCGGGTCGGTTATCTGGAGGGAGTGGAAGTGTTTTTTATTGTTTTGAGCGTTTTTTTTCTGGCCAATTTTTTGGCTGGCGGCAAAAAATACAATTTGTATTGGTGGGGTATTACCATCGGTTTGTCGTTGCTTTGCAAATATACGGCCATTTTTCTGCTACCGGCGGCGATTTTATACCTTTTGATTTGGCGCCGGTCGGCTTTCAAAACCAAAGAGTTATGGTTGGCTCTGGTTTTATTTCTGGCCGTGCTGACTCCCATTATTATTTATAATGTCAATGTTTTTCAAACACGCGGTCATTTTGACGCTGCCTTGTCGTCGATGGTCGGCCTGCACCCGGAAGACTTTAAGACCGTTGCCAGCCGTGGTTTGAGCTTGAATTGGTGGCAAAATCTTCTTTCTCTGCCAAAAGACGCCCTTTTCACCACCACCTCTTTCCCTATTTTTTTACTGCTAATTATTTCCTTTGTTTATCTGTTGGTCAAGGTGGTCAGAAAGAAAGGCGATTATTTAGAAAATTTCATTTTTATCAATCTGGTCATGGTTCTGGCGATGTTTGCTTTTGTCGGTGCCGGGCCAAGATTTTTTTCTATTGTCATGCCGTTTTTATCGCTGGTGTTAGCTTTATTCATCAGCGACATCTGGCGCTGGCTAAGGCAAAAAGAATTTTTGGTGGTGCAAAAGATAATGATTCTGATTTTATTATTAGCGTTTGTCGGGGAAATTGTTTACAATATTAACACCAATCTCTCGGTCAAGTCGGCTGGCTGGCCGAATATTTCTTATTCCAGCGCCCGTTTTTATAATCTGGGTTTCAATCAGTTAGATGCTTATCTGCAAAATGATGTTTTAACCCCGCTGCCGGCGCCGCTGAGACTTACTGCTTTAAATGATATCTTTCTAAATCCAGAAGATATCAAGGGCGCGCGTTTAGTTTTGACCGACGAGAGAATCAATTGGTTTGCCTATTCCTGGTATCTGCAAAAATATTCCTTTTTTTATCATTTACCGGTAGTTTCTTTTTATGATGTTTTAAACCTAACTGTTCCCAATAAGCTCGACCCGATGGAATTTCTAAAAAATTCTGGTGCCAAGGATATTTATTATATTTTGGCCTTGGATGACTCGGTGCTTGATCCCGTCAAAAAAGAAAATTCCAACCTAGGATACGCCATGAAATTGTTGGGAGACAAACTGCAAGAGCGGGGCGCTGATGTCAAAGAGATAAAAAATCATAATAATTTAGCGGTTTTTAAAATTTATCATCTTAAAAATAATTAATCTAACCTTTAAGATATGAACCAATCTAAAATTTTGGTATTGATTCCCAAGGTCATTATCTGGCTGTGTCTGGCCGTTATTTTATTCTCGCCCCTTTATGTCAGCAGCCATCTTTTTTTTCCTTTTATCGTCACCAAAACCCTGGTTTTTAATATTGCGGTAGAGGTAATGGTTTTGGCTTTTTTGTTTCTGGCCAGCATAAGTGGCGACTATAAAATCAGGATTAATTTGGCGGTTATCTTGGTCGCGGTTTATATTATCTTGTCTTTCATTTCTTCTTTGGCGGGCGATAATTTTTACCGCAGTTTCTGGAGCAATAACGAAAGAAGCGAAGGATTGCTCCTCTTACTACATCTCTTTTTGTTTTTGGTGGTGCTTTCCAGCTTCTTTAGAAAAATAAAGAGTTGGCTTTTGGTTTTTGACACTTTTTTCTTCGCCAGTTTTCTGGTCGCTTTGATTGCCCTGGGTCAGTATTTCAAGCTTGATTGGCTTTTTGCTTCCGGTGACGGCCAGCGCCTGGCCGGCACTATTGGTAATGCCGGCTATATGGCCGGCTACTTGGTTTTTGCCGTTTTTCTGGGCTTATTATTGGTTTTTAAGCGGAAAACCATTTATTTGAAAATTTATTATCTGATAGTAATGGCTTTGGAGGTCTTTATTATTTTCGGTACTGGTACAAGGGGTGGTATGCTGGCGCTGTTGCTTGGAGCTTTTTTGTTTGTCTTGTATTTACTTTTCTTTTATTTCAAAAATAAATATTTAAAATTGGCCGGAGTGGTGGTTATACTTTTGGCTTTGGGGCTGCCCTTGGTAGTGTTTGCCAATAAAGATTCACATTGGGTGAAAAGTAATTTTGCCCTGAACAGACTTTCCACTATTTCCGCCACCACGGTCACCGCTCAATACCGGTTTATGACTTGGCAAGCGGCTTGGCAGGGCTTTAAGAAAAAATCCGTCCTTGGTTGGGGTCAGGAAAATTTTTATCAACCGTTTGACAAATACTTCAATCCTAAAATATTTCGTCATGGTGGTTCGGTGGTTTGGTATGATCGCGCTCACAATATAGTTTTTGACCGCTTGGTTACCGGCGGCATCCTGGGCCTGCTGTCTTATTTGGCGCTTTTGTTCGTTCCTTGTTATTTTTTGTGGCGCCAGCGGGCGAAAAAGGAACCAGAGGCGGGCAATGACCAAGAAAAAAAAGGCAAGAGATATTTCATCCAGGTGATCTTTTCTTTAATTGTTCTGGCTTATTTTATTCAGAATTTGTTTATTTTTGAGGCTTTGGCTACTTATATTCCTTTATTTCTGGTATTGAGCTTCATTGGCTTGTTTGGTTGGAGCTACGATTGGCAGCCGCTAGCCAGCCGCCGTGTCAAGTTAGCGTTTTTTATTTTTTGGCTGATTGTTTTTTTACCGATTCTATATTTTGTCAACCTCAAGCCGCTCAATGCCAACTTGACCCTGACCAAAGCTTTAAGCAGCCAGGATTTGAGTGTTAGCGAGAGAATTGATCTTTTCAAACAAGTTTTGTCGCAGCAGACCCCGGGTAATCAGGAATATCGACGGCAGCTGTTCAATCTTTTGGAGGCGTTGATTACCCAAAAGTTCCCGGATAAAAAAGTTATTTCCGACCTGGCCGATTTTACCGGCAGCGAATTAAACAAACAGATCGCCGAAAACCCCCACAGTGTTTCCAATTATTTGCTACTGATGAGATTCAACAGTTCCATGTTCAGTCAGACCGGCAATCTCGATTATCTTAATAAAAACTTGGATCTTTTTGATCAGGCCAAGGAGCTGTCGCCGGCCCGTCAGGTTATATATTTTGAAATCGGCTATTCCTACATAGCCATGGGTAATTATTTTAAACAAACTAGCCAGGGGGAGATGGCCCAGAAATATTATGATTTGGCCGTAGATAACTTTCGTTACGCCCTGGAGTTAAACGATACTAATTTCGAATCATACAGGCAGTTAATAAGCGCCTTAATTTATGCCGGTAAAAACCAAGACGTGCTAGATTTTATCGACCAAATGAATCAGAAGGAAAAAGAAAAAATAATGGATGATTACGATCACACCAGTTTTTTTACCAGCGTCATTAACATCGGCGTTTCAGTAAAAAATTACCAAATTGCAAGATCGATGGCCCAAAAACTGATTGAGATAGACCCCAAAAATCCTTTGTATTATGTCCAACTGGCTTTAGCTGAAGCCTATTTAGGCAATAACAATGAGGCTATAACAGTAGCTCAAAAAGTGGCGGAATTCGGAGACGATTACAAAAAACAGTCTGAAGATTTCATCCAAAAGGTAAAAGCGGGCGATTTTTCCAAGTAGTGGTTTAAAAAGTTATCCACAGCTTTCCGTTGACAGTAATGAAAATTTGTTTTTTTTGTGTTATAATTAAAGCATCATAAAGTATAAGCAAAAACTCAAGTAGCCGTTCTTCAAAGAGAGTTCCATTTAATTTAATCAAATTAAATAACTTTTAAAAAATAACTCATGTTGTTTATGCACAAAAAAATCAATCTCTCCTCATCTTTGAGGAATGCTTTGATTGTTGTGGTGGCGTTGTTTTTTGTGGCCACGGCGGTTTACGCTACTACCATAATCGGGACTAACATAAGCACTGGCGGGACTTTAACGGTAAGCGGAGATTCCACTTTAACTTCGGCTACCACCAGCCATACTTTGTATGTCACAAGTTACGCCTCTTCCACCGGCGGCCTTTTCACTCAAGGTAATTTACACGCTGGCGGCACCGCTTCTTTTGACGGTAACTCCACTTTTGGCAAGTCGTCATCAATTGTCAATCTGTTCACCGGTACTCTACAGGCATCCACCACGGCTTTATTTACCGGGGCGAGTACTTTTTATAACACTATAAACCTCAAAAATACCTCTGGCGGCACTTTTGATTTGACCACCAGCACCGCCACCACCACCAAAGGTATCTTTTCTCGCGATCATACCAACTCAACTTCAACCGTTAGTATTGGTGATGTTGGCTCTGCGGCTACCAAAGGTTGCTTAGAAATAACTGGTACCGACGGAGTATTTTATAGTTGTTTTATTGATAACACTCACGGCACTGCCACCACCAGCGGCTACTACCTGTTGTGTCATCTGGGCCGGTGTATATAAAAGCAGATTTAATTTAAATTTTTAAGCTTATGCTATGAAAATAAAAGCTAAAAAATTATTTTTTAGAGTTTTAATCTTTAGCGCTTGTTTGCTTTTTACTAGCACGGTTGTGTTGGCCGCCACCGATGATTTTACGGCTGATGGCGACATCTCGGTCAGTGGAGTAACTTTTGGTGACACCACGGCTGATATGATCATACTTAGCGGCTCAAAATCAGAAAGCTGGGAGTTTAACAGCGGTACCTTTACGGTTGCCAATCCCGACTCAGCCTTTAAGATTGGTTCGTCAGACAGTGCCGTCAAGGGACTTAAGGCGGTAAGAGGCACCAATGAATACTGCGAAAACAACACCACGCCTGGCACTAGCTACTTGACGCTCCCAACCACTGCCGGTACTTATACCATCACCCCTTTGTCGGGTACTTGCGTTGGCGGTTCACCGTCATCAGTGCCTGCTCCTAGCGCCGGTTCGGGTTCTGGCGGTACAGGGGAAACCACTTTGGGCGGCACGTCGAATCTTGGCAATGTCAGCAGTAGCGGCAAAAATGTTTTTATGTATATTAATTCCACTGCCAATTTTACTACCACGGTCAGCGGTTCTGGTTCTAATAGTCACAGCGTGAAAGTCACCGGGCTCGACTTGACCAATAAGCAGATCACCCTGACGTTTCAATCCGACCCGGTTACAGTGGAATTAAATCTAAAAGAGACCAAAGAAGTTGATTTAAACGGCGATGGTCTTAGTGATGTTAAGGTGACCTTTAATGATTTAATCATCAATAAGGCGGACTTAACGATCACCAATATTTTATCTACGTCAAAGGCATTTGCGCTGGGCTTGGTGGCCGGTGATTTAATCAAAATTGCCACCAATAGCGCCGTTTATTATATAGATTCTAATGGCAAACGACATTTATTTGTCAACGCGGCTACTTTTTGGACTTGGTATAGCGGTTCCTGGTCAAAAATAAAATATGGCACGGAAGCCAAAACCATCAAGATTATTTCTCAAGCTGATTTCGATCAGGTGCTACTGGGCGCCAATATTACAGCCAAGCCGGCAAATAAGTTAATTAAATTCAGAACCAGCAAGAGAGTTTATGTGGTTGATGAGGGCGCGATTTTGAGACAAGTGGTGTCGAGTTCCGGCGATGCCAGCGTGGCCAAAAAATTGTATGGCGCTGATTATGCCAAAAACGTGATCCTTGTTCCCGACGGTTTTGAAAGTGACTATACCCACGGGGAAGTGCTGACCGAAACTTCAACAGCCCCAATCAAAACACTGGAGATAAACAAGTTGTTTTAACGAACTGAAATTATTTAAAAATCCTCCCGCTTAAGCGGGAGGATTTTTGTTAATCAGGTTTTTTATTTTTTGTATTCGCTTAGAGTTTCCAGAATCATTTTTTGAAAAGAAAAATCATTTATTACAGCAAGCCTTGCTTGTTCGGCCATTTTTTTTGCCAAAGCGGGGTCAGCGATTACTTGTTTGATTTTTTCTGCTAACTTAGCGGAATTACCAGGCTCCGAGAGCAGGCCGGTCTTACCATCTTTTATTATCTCCGGGATACCTCCTATTCTGGTGGCGACAATAGGCAGCCCAGCGGCCATTGCTTCTAGAATGGAGTAAGGCAACCCTTCCTTTAAAGAAGAGCAAAGGTAAAGATCAAAGGCTTTTAGGTATTGGGCGGCATCACTCTGGCTGCCAGCTAAAATGAATTTATTTTCCAGCCCGGCTTCTTTGATTAAATTTTCCAATTCCGGCCTTAGTTCGCCATCGCCAATCACCACGGCCACGACAGGTATTGGATCGGTGTTTATTATCTTTATCGCTTCAATGAAGTATTTTAAGCCTTTGTTGGCATAAAAATTGGCTATGGTGCCGACTATGATTCCTGTCAGGGGGAGGCCCAATTTTTTTCTAGCCTCTGGCTGGTCTAAAAATTTTATTTTGTCCAGGTTAATCCCATTAGGGATAACCGCTAATTTGTTTTGGGGAGCAATATTTTTTTTCAAAGCGGATTGTTTGTCTAATTGGGAAAGGCAAATGATTTTGTCTTTGAACCGGCTGGTGCTTTTTTCTAAGACGAGGTAGGCTAGTTTTATCAGAGGATTTAGCGATTCGTTGAATACCCAGCCATGGCAAGTGAAAATAACCCTGGCTTTATGTTTAGCCAGTTTAGCGGCCAGCGAACCAACCACACCGGCTTTACTGCTGTTTAGATGTATTATATCTGGCTTTTCTTTCTCTATTGTCTTTTTTATTTCCCAAACAGCCAGCAAATCTTTTAGAGGATTAATCTCTCGGACCAGATTTTTGAAAGTTATTGATTTCAGCCCTTGGTTTTTTGCCCTTTCCGCCAGTTCGCCCTTGTTTTTAGCGCCGCCGCTAATTATTATTTCTAGGTTGGGCTCATCTTTTAGCCCGCTTATCAGATCATAAACATACTTTTGCGCACCGCCCCAAGAGAGTAAAGTGATTATATATAAAACCTTCGTTTTTTCAGAGTTGTTCATAAATTGACTTTTTAGCTAAAATATATAATAATATTAAGGTATATTCATTTATTAATCAAGAGTGATTAAATTATGGAAAATAAAAAAATTGGTTTTATCGGCCAGGGCTGGATTGGCAAAAATTACGCCGATGATTTGGAAGCAAGAGGCTATGAGGTAGTCAGATATTCTCTGGAGGAGCCTTTTGTAAACAACAAGGAAAAAATAAAAGATTGTAATATTGTTTTTATCGCCGTACCCACACCAACGACCTCAGCCGGCTTCGACGATGCTATCGTCAGAAGCGCTGTCAAATTGGTCGGTAGCGGCCAGTCGGCGGTTATCAAGTCTACTATTTTACCAGGTACCACCCAATCGATTCAGGCAGAGAATCCCGGCATCTTCGTTTTTCATTCGCCGGAATTCCTCTCGGTCTCCACGGCCTATGAAGATTCACATCATCCACAGAGAAACATTGTCGGCATACCGGTGGATAACGAAGAATATCGTAACCGCGCTCGAGAAATTTTGTCAGTTCTGCCCACCGCCGATTTTTCCTTAATTACTGATGCCAGGGAGGCGGAGCTTTTTAAATATCTACGTAATTGTTTTTTTTATACCAAAGTCATCTATATGAATTTGCTGTACGATCTGGCGAAAAACCTCGGCTGTCGTTGGGAGACGCTTAGAGAAATTATGGCCAATGATCCCTGGATTGGCAGCATGCACATAGACCCGGTACATAAATCTGGCCGTGGCGCCGGCGGCGAATGTTTCATTAAAGATTTTGCCGCTTTCAGGAAATTTTATCAGGCAAAGGTCTCCGATAGCGTGGCCGATGAAATTTTCAAGAGTCTGGAAGACAAAAACCGTGAACTACTTATAAAAAGCAATAAGGATTTGAATTTGCTAAAAGGGGTCTACGGCGAAGAGACAACAAAAAAATAAATTTTTTTATAAAAATAATAACGCGTCGTCCCCGCTTGAGTCAGGGGGACGACGCGGTCTGTACTTGGTGCGTGTCTAGACGTACTGCAGCAGATCGAAGAACGGTCTCTGGTGTTCCATAAACGGCTTCGGAAGCTGGTCGACCCTAAACCATTTTCCCTCTGTTCTTCTTAGAGCTTCTTCCTCCGCCGTCGTATCGACTACCACGTAGAAGACACAGTGCATTTCGCCACCGTAGATGTGCTTCGAATAGACAACGCCGAGTAATTCCGCATCTTCCGCCAGGTCCGGACACCCGATTCCTCTAGCTATCCGCCACAGGGTGTCTTTCACTAAATTATCCGATAGCTGCGCTATCTCGCCGGCGACATGCCATCGGGAAGCAAAGCGAAGGGCGTCTGACGGGTTCTGCACCAGAAAGACCTCCCTGACTTTTTGCCGCTGCCTTATCACCAGCAACTCTACGGCTGGCAGGCGCAGGAGCCGCGCTAAAGCGCGCAGCAGTTCCGGAGACAGAGTGCCCCAAACCCTCGCTAGCAGCCTTAAAACTACATCCTCTTTTTCTGAGCTCAATCCTTCCGTGGCCATCTGTAAACGCCTCCTTTTCCACTTTCTTATGTACAGGACTAAGACCTGCCACATCAGTAGCAGATTATTTATTATAATATGACTTTCCGACGTTCCTGTCAATGACCAGGAACTTTTGACTTTTTTGCTGAAATATACGATAATAATAGGGATAATCATTGGTTTAGGTAGATAAAGAATGCCAAGGTAATTTTTTTAATATGAGCAAAATTCTCATTTTTTCCCTGGCCTATCATCCTTTTGTCGGCGGGGCTGAAGTGGCTATCAAGGAAATCACCGAGCGGCTGGCTGGCGAGTTTGAATTTGAAATGATCACTGCCAATTTGGACGGTCGGCAAAAAGAATTTGAAGAGAATTTTAACGGCCTTAGCAAGATTTATCGTCTTGGCAAAAGAAAATCAGATAAATATTTTTTTCCTTGGTTGGCCTGCCGCAAAGCCGTTGAGCTGCACCGGCAGAGTAATTATCAGATGATTTGGGCGATGATGGCCAACCAGGCCGGCTGGGCCGCTCTGAAATTCAAGAAGAAATTCCCACAAGTTCCATATTTGCTCACTTTGCAGGAAGGGGATAGCGAATGGGATATCTGGCGGCGGACATTTTTGATTCGGCCTATTTACAAAGCGATCTACAAAAAAGCTGATTATATTCAGGCTATTAGTAATTTTCTAGCCCAGCGGGCGAAGAATTTGGGAGCTAAGTGTCCGATAGAAGTGGTGCCGAATGGAATAAGTAACGTCATTGCGAGCGAAGCGAAGCAATCCCATATTTTTAAAAATAAAGATTTAAAGAGAGTTATAACAGTTTCCAGGTTGGTTAAAAAAAATGGCCTGGAGGATTTAGTAAAAGCCATGGAATTAGTTAATAAAGATTATGACAAGCCAGTCGTTCTAAAAATAATTGGCGATGGAGAATTAAAATACAAATTAGAAAAAGCAGTTAATTATTCAAAAATAAAAGACAAAATTGCATTCTTGGGAAAAATAAATAATGAAAAAGTTTATGAATATTTGGCTCAAGCCGATATTTTTGTTCGGCCGTCATTGTCTGAAGGGTTGGGTAACGCTTTTTTAGAGGCTATGGCTTGTGGCGTGCCGGTCATTGCCACTCCGGTTGGCGGTATTCCCGATTTTTTGAAAGACGGCGAAACTGGCTGGTTTTGCGAGGTAAGAAACCCCAAAAGCATTGCCGAAAAAATAAAGTATATTTTTGATGAGGAAAATAAGGAAGAAGTTGACAGGGTGGTCAAAAGTGCCAAAAAGATGGTAGAAGAAAATTATAATTGGGAAAAAATCAGTTTGGACCTGAAAAAAATTTTTAACCATTTAATAAACCAAGAATGAGAAAAGAAGTTTTGCTAATTTGTCCTCATTCCGCGCTGGAAATTTTTAAGGAATCGAAAATTAGCATCGTTATTCCCCATATCCCGTATGTATCACTGGCCAGTTTGGCTGGCGCTCTCTTGGCTGGCGGGCACGGCGTTCATATCTTGGATTTAAGTATTTCTAAAAACCCCCTGGTTGATTTGGAACAAAAACTAAAAGTTTATCAGCCGGATTTTGTGGGCGTCACTTTTACCACCGGTTTGTGCAGCGAGGCGGCCGCTATCGCCAAGAAAGTCAGGGAGCTTTGCGGCCTGGCAAAGTTGATTGCCGGCGGCGCGCACCCGTCGGTTTTTCCGGCCGAGCCGATTGAAAAATACGGTTTTGATTTTTCGGTTTTTGGCGAAGGCGAGCTTACTTTGTCGGAATTGGTTTCCGGCCGCGATGTTTCTGCCATAGACGGTCTGGCTTATCGCGGGGCCGACGGCCAGGTTGTCATTAATTCTCCCCGCGCTCTCATTGGCGATTTGGACGATCTGCCCCCTCCGGCCTATCAGCTTTACAACGCCAAAAATTATCACAGCCCGAAAGTCGCTTCACGCCGGAGCCCGGTGGCCGCCATTGAGACCAGCCGTGGCTGTCCCTACAGCTGTATTTATTGCAACAAACACATTTTTCAGACAAAATTTCGTGCCAAGTCGCCCCGACGAGTGGTTGACGAGATGGAAATCCTCTTAAACCTTGGCTACAAGGAAATTCACGTTTGGGACGATTGCTTTTCCGCTGATTTAAATCACGCTAAAGGCGTTTGCGACGAGATTGTCAGGCGCGGCGTCAAAGTCAACTGGAATGTCTATAATGGCATCAGGGTTGACCGCGTGGATGAGGAGTTGCTTTGCAAACTTATGGCCGCGGGCTGCTACCGTCTAAGTTTTGGCATTGAATCGGGCGACCAGGCGGTTTTGAACTTGTCTCAGAAGGGAATCACTTTAGAACAAATCAAAAACGCTGTTCGTTTGGCCAACCAAGTCGGCATAGAAACCCTTGGATTTTTTATGGTCGGTTTGCCCGGCGAAACAAAGGAGACCTTTGAAAAGACCGTTGCCTTGGCCAAAGAATTAGATTTGGATTTGCCCAAAATCGCCATTGCCACGCCACTGCCTGGTACTAAATTTTTCGATGATTGGCGGGAAAAGGGTTTGATTAAGTCCTATAATTGGCCCGATTACGTATTGCATACCAAAAAAAGAGTAGCCAGTCATCCCAATATCGGCGATGAAGAAATGTTTAAATATTATAATTTATTTTACCGGCAGCTGTATTTACGCCCGAGTTTTATTGCGAAAAGATTTTGGCGAGGACTAAGAACCGGAGAGATATTTTTTGATATCTATTATTTTTTGAAGGTTTTTATTGGCTTTAAATGGTAAAAGTATAAATTCATTCTACCGTGATGTTAAAGTTTTTTAAAAAATATAAAATAGAAATCATCTTATTGGTGGTTTCTCTTTTGGCCCATTTCTTTTTCTTTTTTTTGTTGTTGCACAACTACGGCCATAATTTTCCCTACGACACCAATGAAGATGCGGCGGAATTTTTTACTATTAGTAAAAACATTTATTTTCATGGGGCTTTTTCCAGCGAGCCGGAGCTGATACAATATCCAAACAGTTTGCGTACCCCGCTTTACCCGGCTTATTTGGCTGGCTTCAATATTTTCACAACCAGTCCTTTATTGCCGATAATTCTACAAAATATTCTGGCCGCTTTGGCCGTGGTTTTGGTTTATCGCCTGGGTCTGTTGGTAGTAAAAAACAAAACCATCAGCTGGCTGGCCGCTTTGTTGTTTGCCCTCGACCCGCTTGCTAATTATTGGGCCAATATCACCGAGCCGGATACCTTGCTGGTAGTGGCGACTCTGGTGGTTTTGGTTTCATTTTTCAAGTTTCGCGACAGCGGCCAGTTAAAATTTCTGGCCCTCACTAGTTTGTTCTTGGGTCTGTCGATTTTAATCAAACCGGTGGCGCTTTATTTCCCCATTTTCTTTGTCCTGATGATTATCGGGGACGCGTTTTTTAAAAAACAGCTGCCAAAAGGAATCAAATGGTCGGCGATTTTTTTGGCGATTACATTTTTGGTGGTCGCGCCGTGGCTGGGGCGCAATTATTCAAGGTTCGGCGTTTTCTCTGTTTCGTCTATTTCCGGTTACAATCTCTATAGTTACGCCGCTGTCGTTGGTCCTTACCCGCAAGAGGTAAAAGATTATTTAGTGGAGGTGAAAGAAAAATACGGCCAGTTTGGCCAGAATCGTAATGGCGAGCGCGATCTGCGGGCGCAAAAAAAATTCAAAGCATTGGCGGTCAAAATAATTATGGCCAATCCGATCGTTTATGCCAAGGCGCATGTCCTGGGCATGGCCAGATTTTTTTTGGACGACGGTCATAAGGAAATTTTTTACAACCGGCACTACAGGGCGATGCTGATTTATAATACGCCCGAGCCGACTGACAAGCCGGATATCACCGGTGAATTTAAAAAAGGCAATTTCGGCGTCATCTGGACCACGATAAAAACCGCCAATTGTTATACGGTAATCTATTTTATTTCCAAATTAATTTATTTTTTGGCCTATCTCCTGATTCTTTTCGGCTTGATAACTTCTGGCCGGCGTGACAAAAAAATGTTTGGCGCCTTTTTATTTTTACTGTCGTTGGCCTTTTTCATTGCTTTGGCGGCCGGGCCTTATGGTCCGTCTGTTCGTTATCGTTTGCCGGTTCTGCCCGGTCTGCTCTTGGTGATGGTCTATGGTTTTATGAGTTTGAAAAAAATCAAGAATCCAACAATAAAATAATCGTCTCTAAACTAAAAATATTTTCCGATTATGTCTGGTCAGGTTGAAGAAAAATTTATTATTTTAGGTGCTGGGCCGGCGGGTCTGGCGGCTGGTTATGAGTTGGCAAAAAACGGTAAAAAAGTTGTTTTGATCGAAAAAGACGACGGCGTCGGCGGATTAAGCCGGACCAAAAAATATCAGGGTCATTATTTTGATTTAGGCCCTCATCGTTTTTTCACCAAGAATAATGAAGTGGAATCACTCTGGCGGGCTTTATTGGGCAATGACTTTTTGGAATTGCCGCGTTTGACACGGATTTACTACAAAAAAAATTTTTATCATTATCCGCTTCAGCCGGTGGACGCTTTGTATAAACTGGGATTAGTCAGGTCGGTCTGGGTGATCGGCAGCCTGCTCAAGACAAAATTCAAAAACTTATTTTTTAGAAAACCAGAGGCGAGCTTCGAAGATTGGGTGACTAATCGTTTCGGCAGTAAATTATTTTCTATATTTTTTAAGAGCTATACCGAAAAGTTATGGGGCATCAGCACTCGTGATTTAGGAGCGGATTGGGCAGTCCAGCGGATCAAAAACCTATCATTAATTTCAGCGATTAAAAATGCCATTTTTGGCGATGAACACGGTAAAGTAAAGTCGCTGATTGAGAGATTTAATTATCCAAAGCGTGGCGCTGGTATGATGTATGAAAAAATGGCCGAGAATATCAAAAAATTGGGCGGAGAAATTATTTATAATGCTAACGTCAAAAACATTTTACATGACGAAGACAAAGTCAGTGGCGTGATAATCGAGGATCAGAGCGGTGAGCGCCAAGTCGCCGGTGATTACATCATTTCCAGTTTGGCGCTAAACGACATGATTAGAGCACTGTCTCCCTTGGCTCCGGAAAATGTTTTACGCGCGGCCGAAAATTTACGCTTTCGCTCGTTGGTCATTGTCTATTTGGTGGTCGAAGCGTCACAAGTCTTCCCGGATAACTGGGTTTATGTTCATGAGCCGGATTTAAAGGTTACCCGCGTCCAAGACACGAGCAGTTTTGGCCCATACCTGTCCGAGAATAAAAACCAAACCATGGTTTGCTTGGAGTATGCTTGCTGGTCTGGTGATGCCCTGTGGAGCCAGTCTGACGATGAGTTGGTGGAAATGGGCAAAAGAGACATCGCTGCCATGGGGCTTTTGGGCGGCTCAAGGATTTTGGACGGTTTGGTCGGACGCATCCCTTATGCTTATCCGGTTTATGCTTTCAATTACGAAGATAATTTGAAAATAATTTTTGATTATTTAGGCCAGTTTAAAAATTTTCAAACCGTCGGCCGGTCTGGCTTATTCCACTACAACAACATGGACCACTCCATTTTGACTGGCATTTTCGCCGCCAGGAATTTCATGGGCTCAAACTACGATGTCTACAAAGTCAATGCCGAAGCCGATTATCACGAATGCAAATTACCATAAATATGGATCAAAAAAAAGCTGGTATAAATTTTAAAAAAGGCAAATTGGTCTCTGGTGTTATTTATCCTTCGTTTTTTCCCATTACCAAAGAAGACCTGGTGCTTAATATTGGTTGCGGCGATGGAGTGCAGGCCGTGGTTTATGGCGGTAATTTCAAGGAAATGGTTGGCGTTGATATTAACGAGAAAAGTTTGGCCACAGCCGTGGCAGTGATGGATTATTATGGTATAAAAAATTTCAAATCGATCGGTGGTAATGTCGAAAAAATTCCGCTTAACGATCGGTTTGATAAGGCAATAGCCATCGACATTATTGAACACGTTATTCATCCAGAAAAAGTAATTGGAGAAATAAGAAGATTGCTTAAGGATAATGGGCGGCTACTGATGACCTTTCCAGCCATGCATGATAAATGGGAGCGTTTCTTCCGTTTGGTGGGTCAAAAGATTCTGCGGCGCCGGAGCCAGGCCGCCAGCAAAAACGGCTGGAACCCGGATCGGCACCAACATGATTATTCGCTCAAGAAATGGCTGAAATTGCTCCAGCACGGCGGTTTTAAATTGGTGAAGTCGCGCGCCAGCACCATGTGGCCGCCGCTGCATTATTTGGGTCTGCCAAAATTTTGGTTTTCCAGTAAAATTATCAGAACAATTGATGGGTTCTTTTGCCGGTTGCCAATTGTTAAAAATTTCGGTCAAGCATTGGTTTGCGAATTCATAAAAGACAACAAACATGAATAAGTTGAAAAAACAAAATCAGAGCATTATCATTGCCGCTGATATTTTTCCGCCGGACATCGGCGGCCCGGCAACCTATAGTCAAAAAGTTGCCGCCGAATTAAAAAACAAAGGCTGGCAAGTCAAATTAATTTGCTATAGTGATAAAAAGATTAAGGATGATCTCGGTTTTCCGGTTTATAGGATTATTCGAGGCAAATTTGCGCCTTGGCGCTATCTAAAATACTTTTTAAAGTTATGCCAACTGGCTAGAGGCGTTGACATAATTTACGCCATGGGTCCGGTGGCCGCTGGCTGGCCGGCGTCTTGGGCGGCCAAATTACTAGGCAAGAAGCTTGTTGTAAAGATAGTCGGCGATTATGCCTGGGAGCAGGCCAGAAATTTGAAGTTGACGGATTTGGGCATAGATGAGTTTCAGACGAAAGACTGGCATGGCAAAACTGGTCGGTTGAAAAGAATTGAGACCCGTGTTTGTTTCAAGGCCGATAAAGTTATTACCCCGAGTGAGTATTTGAAAAAAATTGTGAAAGGCTGGAGCGTAGAAGAAAATAAAATTCAAGTGATTTATAATGCTATTGAATTAAAAACCGTTGAGCCGATATTAAAACAGGAAAATGAAAGGTGGTTGATTTCTGTGGCTCGTTTAGTTCCCTGGAAAGGAATTGATACAATAATTAAATTAATGCCAGAGATAATAAAAGAAATACCAAACTTGAAATTTATAGTTATTGGTGATGGGCCGGAAAAACCAAAACTTCAAGAGATTATCCACTCTTTTGGATTAGAAAACAGCGTCAGATTGATGGGTTTAATGACTCATGGGGATACTTTAAAATATATTTGCGCCAGTGACTTGTTTATTCTAAATAGCGGCTATGAAGGATTACCTCACGTTTTAATAGAGGCTTTATCGTGCAACGTGCCTGTTGTCGCTAGTGATGTGGGTGGCGTTTCCGAGGTTATATATTGTAATGAACTTGGGTTAATTTTCAAATATAATAATGAAAGAGAAATTTTGAAAGTAATTTTAGACTTTTTTAAAACAGGAGCCAAAAGTGATTGGTTATTAAAATCAAAAGAAAGGACTTCTTTCTTTGAACAATTTTCTTTCCCCAATATGATAAATAAAACCGAAGAATTATTAAAAAATTTATGAAAGTTTTGATGATTTCCATTGACAAGGGACTGCTGGGTCGCGGCCAGCTCGGCGATGTGGTTGAGCGCCATCGTAGATATGGCGAATTTTGTGAGCGTCTGGACATTATCGTCTTGAGTCAGCCCGGTTTTGTAAATTATCAAATTTCCGACAAGGTCATGGTTTATCCGACTAACTCGAAAAAAAAATGGAAATATTTTTTTGATGCCAAACGGATTGGCCGGGGATTGTTCAGGCAGACCAGTTATGATTTAGTGGTGACCCAGGAGCCATTTTTAACCGGTTTAGTCGGTGTTGGTTTAAAAAAGAAATTTAGCAGTAAACTGTTGGTTCATTTTCATGGCGATTTTGTCGGTCTGCCTTTATTATTTGCCAAATTATTCGTGTTGCCGAAAGCCGATGGAATCAGAGTAATGAGCGAGGGACAAAAAGAAAAGTTGATCAGAGCGGGGATTAGTGAAAAAAGAATCAGGGTTATTTCCACGCCGGTTGATTTAATGAAGTTTGAAACTTATGGAGAGAAAGCGTCAGAAGAAGAATTGTTGAGGAATTTAACCGTATCAGCGAGAGAAATTAAGTTTGTTTTAATGGTCGGCCGTAAAGATCTGGTTAAAGATTTTGATACTTTATTTAAGGCAATGAACTTAGTTTATGAAAAACATCCAGAGACTGGGTTGTGGCTGGTAGGCAATTACACTAACTATAGCGAGGTCAAACAACGACTAAACTTACCAGCGGATAAAATAATATTTACCAGCAGAGTCAGCTCTAATGATTTAGCAGCTTATTATAAAATAGCTTATCTGACTGTTTTATCATCAATATCGGAAAGTTTCGGCAAAGTTTTAATCGAGGCTAATGCTTGCGGCAAGCCGGTGGTTTCTACCGCCACAACCGGCGCCAAGGAGATTATTAAAGACGGTGAAAATGGCTTTTTGGTGCCCATTAAAGATTGCAAAGGGTTGGCTAAAAAAATTATTTATTTATTGGAAAATCCGGAGGTTGCCAAACAAATGGGAGAAAAGGGGAGGACGATGGTCAAAGAAAAATTTAGCGACAACACCGGTAAAATCATTCAATTTTGGAATAATATAATTAATAATAAACTATGAATAAGGTTTTTGTTTCTATTGCCACTTACAACGAAAAAGAGAATATTGAGAATTTAGTCAGGCAAATTTTTAGCCAGCAGGTTGACAATCTGTCTATCGTTGTAATTGACGACAATTCGCCCGATGGCACGGCGCAGATTATCACTGGTTTAAAACAAGAATTTTCCGGCCTGAATCTGATTAAGCGTTCCGGCAAACTGGGCTATGGCAGCGCTCATATCGCCGGTTTCAAAAAAGCGATGGCCGAGGGGGCGGATATTATTGTTTCTATGGATGCCGATTTTTCCCATCAGCCAGAAAAAATTCCGGAGCTGGTGGCAGCTATTAGAAGTGGCAACGACGTGGCTGTCGGTTCAAGAAAAATTAAAGGCGGAGAGGTTGTCGGCTGGGGCTGGTGGCGAAAATTTTGCAGCACCGGCGCCATGATGGCTTCTCAAGTTATCTTAGGCATCAAGACGCGCGATCTGACCAGCGGCTTCAGGGCCTATAAAAGAGAGGTTTTTGACCGGGTTGATTTGGACGGGATCAAAAGCGACGGCTATTCCTTTTTGGAAGAATTGATTTATTTGATTGAAAAACAGGGCTTTTCAATCAAAGAGATTCCCATTATTTTTCATGATCGTCGCTTGGGCCATTCAAAATTATCAAAAAAAGAAATAGTAAAATTTTTTGTTACCATTTTCAGAATTAAATTTGGCAAATGAAACTATTAATGATTACCAGAAAAGTCGATCCCCACGACGCCTTAGCCGGCTTTACTTTTAATTGGGTAAAAAAAATCGGGGAGAATCTGGACGAACTCTATGTGATTTCTTGGCAAAAAGGGGACAGGGGAGACTTGCCGGCCAAAATCAAAACCATTTTTTTACCTGACAATAAATTGAAAAAGGTGTTGGTTTTAGAAAAAGAGTTATTTAAAATCTTACCAAAAGTTAGTGGCGTTTTCTGCCACATGAATCCAGAGTATACAATTCTAGCGGCGTTTTTGGCCAAGATTTTTAGAAAAAAAATTGTTAGTTGGTACACGCACAAGACCGTCAGCTGGAGAAGGAGACTGGTAGAAGTTTTTGCTGACAAAATTTTAACTGCCTCAAAGGAAAGCTTTAGAGACCTTTGGTTTAAGGATAAAGTCGAGGTGACAGGACACGGAATTGATTTGGATGTTTTTAACAATATTGATTCTTACCATGGTTATGATGGTATTTTTCACATCATCACTGTTGGCCGGATTTCGCCGACCAAAAATTATGAGTCAATGATTAAAGCGATGACCGAATTAAAAACTGAACCAGCGAGATTAATAATTGTCGGCGATGCGATTTTACCTTCGCAAATTCAATACTTAAAATCTTTAAATGAGATGGTAAAAAGGTTAAAGCTTGATTTTACAATCGATTCGAAAAATTATTCAAAAATATCTTTTGCTGGTTGGATTTCTAATCGTAAAATTCCCAATAGTTTGAAAACAACTGATTTATTTATAAATTTAAGCGGTACTGGCAGCTTAGATAAGGCAGTTTTGGAAGCCATGGCTTGTGGTTGCTTGGTTTTAACCTCCAATGAAGCGTTTAAAGATATTCTGCCCCCAGAATTAATGGTGGAAAAAAGCAATCCTCAAAAGTTGGCCGAAAAAATAAAGTGGCTGATGAATTTGCCAGCTGAGAGAAAAGCTGGGCTAAGACAACAATTACGGGACGAGGTTGTCAAAAACCATAACTTGGACGATTTAGTAAAAAAAATTGTGGCTCAATTTTATGCGTAATAAAATACTACTAATTTACCCAAGGTTTTATAAGATTGATTTTGATGCCAAGAGCTATCCTTTGGGCCTTTTGGCCATTGGCACGGTTTTGAAGCGGCAGGGTTTTGAAATCAAGTTGATCGATTTTTTAGTGGAAGATAATCCGTTGGAAGTTTTAGAAAAAGAATTAACCGAAAACGTTTTAGCCGTGGGCCTATCGGTAATGACGCCCCAAATAGCCGATGCCTTGAAAATCAGCCAAAAAATTAAAGATTATAACCGGGCTTTGCCGGTGATTTGGGGCGGCATCCACCCTACGCTTTTTCCGGACCAGACTATTGTTCACCCTTTGATTGATTTTTTGATTGTCGGCGAGGGCGAAATTTCTTTTTCCAAATTTTTGAGATTTTTGCAAGGCCAGGGCGAACTGGCCGATATTGGCGGCTTGGTTTACAAAAAAGACGGCCAGGTTTTTAAGAATCAAGAAAAAGAGTTGATTGATTTAAATGATTTGCCTTTGATGGATTATTCTTTGCTTTCTTCAAAAACTTTGAAGTTCGATTCGATAATTTTTAATACTAGTCGCGGCTGTCCTTATCGTTGCACTTTTTGTGTCAATATTTCTCTGCACAACCGAGCTTGGCGGTATCAGAAAGCAGAAAAAGTTTTGGAAGAGCTGGCCTATCTGGTCGATACTCTGGGCTATAAAAAATTGAAATTTCAGGAAGATAATTTTTTTGTCAGTCAGGATCGGGTGGAAAAAATTTTGACGGGCATCGAGGAAAGGGGATTAAAATTTCAATGGCTGGCTAATTGTCGGGTCAACTATTTTCGAGACGATTATTTAAACGACCAGTTTTTGGAAAAATTGAAGCGATCCGGCTGTTACAAGCTGATGTTTGGGGCCGAATCTGGCTCACAGCGGGTTCTCGATTGGCTAAAGAAGGACATCACCGTGGCTCAGATAATCGAGTCTGCCCAGCTGTGCCAAAAGCATGGTCTGCGAGCCAATTATTCGTTTATGTGCGCTCTGCCGACCGAGACCAAAAAAGAGAGACTGGAAACCCTAGAGTTGATTGACAGGTTGATGGCGATAGGCGATTGCATCGAGATTATCTCGCCCCAACCTTATCGGCCTTATCCCGGAGACGAGTTGGCACAGTATTGCCAAAAGTTAGGCTATCAATTTCCGGATAAACTGGAAGATTGGCCCAAGGTGGTGGCCAAGTCTATGGATAGCAGCTCCAGCAACCTGGAAAATTTTCCCTGGATTAAAAATCCCAATGAGATCCGGCTACAGAGAGTTTGTTCTATTATCGCTACCAGCAAAAAAGGAATGAGGGGCTATATCAAAAGATACCCACTGGTTCTCGCTCCATTTATTGCCCTGTTTTATTTATTGGAAAAAACCAGATGGAAATTGAAATTTTTTGGCTGGCCTTTAGAGTATTCGATTTTTATTAACTTGTATTGGCAGACGCAAAAATTGAGAAAAAAATTATTTATCAAATAAGATGAAAATTTGTTATTTTGGCATTTATAATCCCAAGTATAGTCGCAATAGAGTTATTATTAAAGGACTAAAAGAAAATGGCATAGAAGTCATAGAGTGCAGCAGCAATTTATCCGGGCTTAGAAAATATTTTGATTTAATAAAAAAACACAAAAAAATTAAAAAAGATTACGACTTAATGATTGTTGGCTTTCCCAGCAATCAGGCGGCGTTTCTGGCCAAATTTCTGACTCGAAAACCGGTGATAGCCGATGCTTTCGTGTCTTTTTATGATTCGATGATCTTTGATCGAAAAAATCATTCCCCTCGCAGTTTACCGGCGCTCTATTATTGGTTTTTAGATTGGTTGCCGGCACGGTTTTCCGATTTAGTTTTATTAGACACCCGAGTCCACATTAATTATTTTGTGCGCACCTTCGGCATAAGAGAGGAGAAGTTTGAACGCGTTTTGGTGGGAACTGATGAGAGTGAGATATATTTTGACCCGGCCTTAAAGAAAAAACTTGATTATTTTTTGGTTCATTACCATGCTAGCTTTTTACCGCTCCAGGGAACCGAATATATTATTAAAGCGGCCAAAATTTTGGAAAAAGAAAATATCAGGTTTAATATTATTGGCAGTGGCCCGGAATATAATAAGATTATCAAGTTGGCTCAAAGCCTGGAGACTAATAACACGGAATTCATCAAGCCAGTCCCTTATGAGAAATTAAGGCAATATATTTCGGTGGCCGATATTTGTTTAGGGATTTTTGGCCAAACACCTAAGACCAGCCGGGTTATACCCAACAAAATTTATGAAGCGATTGCTTGTGGCAAAGCAGTGATTACCGCTGATGAGCCGGCTATCCATGAAGTGTTTACCGATGGTAGTAATATTGTTTTGTGTCACTCGGCTGATCCGAAAGATTTGGCAGAAAAAATTTTGTTTCTAAGAGATCACCAAGCGCTAAGACAGAGGATTGCCGATAGTGCCTATGAATTTTTTCTATATAAACTAACACCAAGAGTTATAGTGGAGCAACTGATCAAGAGATTGAAAAAAGAATTCTTAAACGATAAAGCCAGAGAGAATGTATAAAATCACAAGTCCCCATGATATTTTACTTATTCTGCCACCGAAGCGGTTTAAGGAACACCGTTATTCTTTGGGTTTGATGTATATCTCTGGTTATTTGCGCGATCATGGCTATGATAATACTATAATTGAAAGCAAGATTTTTGGCGGTAAAGATTATCAGTACGACCGAGAGAAAGCTAGAGAAGAAATTATTGAAATAGTAGTGCGCCTCAAACCAAAAATCATTGGTTTTACTTCCACCACCATTGAGATTAATGAGGTAATTTGGTTAAATCGGGAAATTCGTTCAAAAATCGATAGTCATTCTATAATCGGCGGTTCTCACGCGACGGCCATGCCAGAGCAAACACTTCTCTCTGGCTTTGAGGCGGTGGTGTTGGGCGAGGGAGAAGAGACAACGCTGGAGTTGGTTAGAGAGCTGGAAAAAGATAAGCCTAATTTGTCATCGGTTGGCGGTATTGCTTGGCTGGACAGGGGCTCTAATCGAGTTGTCATAAACAAATCGCGAGAACAAATCGATATTTCTCAATTGTCGTTGCCAGCTTATGACAAGATAAATATGGATTATCATACGCGCCTGGGAGACGATATAATCCGTGGCTTTCCGATTAGAGCGGCTATGGTGATGGCTTCTCGCGGCTGTCCTTATAGTTGCACTTTTTGTGGTTGTAATCGGATTTTCGGCCACCAGATTCGTTACCGCAGTTTGGACAACATCAAGGAGGAAATAAAGCTTTTAAGAGACAAATATGGTGTCGAGGGAATTTGGTTTGCGGATGACACTCTGACTGTAAGTTATGACCATGTCCAAAAAGTTTGTGACATTATGAAAGAACTAGGAATGTATTGGGGTGCGCAGTCGAGAGTGGATTTAACCAATGAAAAAATGGTAAAATTAATGAGTTCCAGTGGCTGTCTCCAGCTCGATTTCGGCGTCGAATCAGGGAATCAAAGGGTGTTGGATAAAATTATAAATAAAAGAATAAAATTAGCTGAAGTAGAAAAAGCTTTTATTTTATGCCGGAAATATCACCTCAGGACGCAAGCCAGTTTTATGATCGGCTTTCCCACAGAAACCAAAGAGGAGATGGAAGACACTTTTAGGTTTGCCCAAAAAATTAAACCAGATTATTATTCTTTTAATATTTTAATGCCCCTGCCAGGGACAGAGATCTATGAAAAATATTTCAAGGGCGAGATAACTCTAGCAGATTATGAGGACGTTAACTTTCATAAAACGAAAGACAAGTTTAATAAGTCTCAAGTAAAAGATTTAAATCGACTGCACGCCCAGTGGCGCAGCAAGCTTTTTGAGGGTGTTAAAATTCGAAGCTTAATTCATCCTCTCAAGGTCTTGGTCTTGTTTTTAAGACTTGGCCACAAGAGAGAGAGGGTGAAGTTTATCGGTTTTAAAATAAAAAGAGCTACAAAATATTTTCTCAATAAACTCGGTTTTAAGTTTGTTTTATGAAAATGATTTATATTGCCAACGCTAGAATTCCCACAGAGAAAGCCCATGGTTATCAAATAATGAAAATGTGCGAATCTTTTGCCGATCTGGGAGTTAAGGTTGATTTGATTCTGCCATATCGGAGCAATAAACAGTTTCGGGGAGTAGCGTCATTCAAACATTATCTAGTAAAAAATAATTTTACGATTAAAAAAATTTATTGTCCCGACCCAGTTTTTTTAATGAATAAGTCGGGCTGGTATATAAAAATTCAATCATTATTTTTTTCTTTAGGGCTATTGATTTATTTGGTTTTTAAATCAAGAAAAGATGAAATTATTTATACTAGAGACGAATATTTTTTGTCTTGGTTAACGTGGTTTCCTAATAAAGTGATTTGGGAGGCGCATGACTTGTTAAGATCACGGCAGACGAAGCAGTGGCTTAAATGTTTTAGAATCATGACCATCACCCAGGGTTTAAAGGATGAGATGACGAGACTGGGCGTACCAGAAGAAAAGATTTTGGTGGCGCCGGACGGTGTCGATTTGAAGCTATTTGCAGGAATTTCTAATTCAAAAAAAGATTTAAGAGAGGAATTAGCTCTGCCGCTAGAAGAAAAAATTATCCTTTATGCTGGTCATCTTTATGATTGGAAAGGGGCAGATACTTTGGCTCAAGCCGCCACTTTTTTAAAAAATGAAAACGTTAAATTTGTCTTCGTTGGTGGAATAGGCAAAGACTTAGAAGCTTTTACCAAGAGTTATGGTGGAGAAAAAAATATTCTAATTGTCGGTCAGGTGAATCGATCTGTGGTGCCAAAATATTTAAAGGCGGCGGATGTTCTGATTTTGCCCAATTCCGCCAAGCGGGAAATCTCCAGTCACTACTCCTCACCTCTGAAGCTTTTTGAATATATGGCCAGTGGTCGGCCGATAATTGCTTCCCGTCTCGATTCTTTACAGGAGGTTTTAACCGACGAAGAATGTATTTTTTTCTCTCCCGATGATGCTATTGATTTGGCGCAAAAGATTAGCCACCTATTATCAAATAAAGAGTTGGCCGAGAAAGTGGCCGCCAAAGCCGGAGAGAAAGTAAAAGATTATACCTGGGAAAATCGCGCTAAAAATATTATTAAATTTATAAAATATGCTGGATCAGTATCTTAATAAAAACACCGATCTCGATTCCAGCCAAAAGGCCTGGGAGCGTTCGTGGTGCAAGCAGTCTTTTGGTTTTGCTAGAGTCATCGACGTTGGTCGAAGAATCTATAATTATTTTTTACTGCGATTTTTAAAGAATCACATTAATGGCCAGGCCGAATTTTTGGAACTGGGTTGCGGCACAGCCACCCTGGGCCTGAAACTGGCCCATTATGTCAAAGCATATACTGGTTTTGATATCGCGCTCAATGCATTACAGGAAGCAGAAAAGAATTTTAGAAATAGCGGGCTGAGTAATTTTAGTTTTGCGATTAAAGATATCACTAATTTTGATTGCGAACAGAGGTTTGATGTGGTTTGGTCCCAGGGACTAATTGAGCATTTTCCCGAGCCGGCCAAATTAATTGACGCTCATCTGCAGGCTTGTAAAAGAGGCGGTAAAGTTATTATTTCCGTCCCGGCTAGGAATTCCTATCATTATATTTGGTATCTACTCACCCGGCCGAAATGGCTAAGACGTTTTTGGCCCTGGCCGGATGAAATTTTTATATCTGACAAAATGTTTAAAGAATATCTTAAATTGTTGGTAAATGATTATCAAAAATATACCCTAACTTCCTTAAGGCCTCGGTTCCTGGGGTTGTCAATCTTGATTATTGAAAAGTAATTTTTTATGATGATCAAAAAACATTACTGGGCTTTTATTCTGGCAATTATAGTTGGTGTTTTATATCTGGCACCACAACTTTTTTTTATATTTTCTTTGGGTGATAAGTTTCAAGGAGTTTACCGTACGCTTAATGATGACGAGCTTTATTATATGTCGCGGGCGCAGGAAGTGGTTGATGGGCATTATCTTATTAGTAATCCTTATTTTGCCGAATATAAAAATAGTTTGCCAATGCAGGTTTTTTTGCCGGATTTGATTATCGCCTTGCCGGCTAAATTGCTGGGAATTAGCGTTGGTCAGCTGTATACTTTTTACGATTTTTTATTCCCGGCCGTTTTGTTTACCCTGACTTACTTTATCTTTTATCTTTTGACAAAAAATAGATTGTGGTCCTTAGTTTTTGGCTCTTTTCTGCTTCTGATAAAATATTTTTACGTTTTTAATCGTCCGATGAATCCCCAGTTTGTTTTTATTTTTGTTCTCAGCTTAATTTTATTATGGTTGATAATCTTATCTCGGTCCCGAGATCAGAATAAAAAAAATAACTGGCTGGTTGTTTTGGCTGGAATAAATCTGGGCCTGCTGTTTAACTTCTACACCTACTTTTGGACGTATTTTGTCACTATTATTTTTATTTTATTGATTTATTTTTTATACAAAAAAGATTTTTATTTTTTGAAAAAATTTTTTGGCATTGGTCTGATCGGCTTAGTTGTTGGCATTCCGTATTTTTATCAGGCCTGGCAATCAAGCAGGTTAATTTTTTTCCAGGAGACGATTCAGCGAATAGGACTTATAAACACGCGGCTTCCCTCGGGAATCGTGATTAGTTTTTTGGCGCTGCTGATCATGGTTTTATTTATTATCTTTTGGCGTTTTGCTTCTAAAAGAGGAGCTAAAATAGCCAACACGGAAGTTTTTCTTTTTTTGGGCACACTGGCCGCTTTGGTTAATATGAATCAGCACCTGATCACTGGAAAAAATATATTTTTTTCTAGTCATTATGACTTAATCTCTTTCTTCTTTATTGGTTTTTCTTTTGTCTATCTTCTGTGGCGAAGCAGGATAGTTGTTTTTTTGGCCAGCTTGAAAGCCCTGTCAATAGTGGCCCTATTGACAATAGTTGTTATTTTTTCATCAGTTTTTTCTAATTCGTTAAAATTTGATTATTCTGCCGAATTAAATAACCAAAGATATGCTTCGATTTTTGATTGGCTCAATGACAATACAACGAAGGACTCGGTAGTCATGACGGATTCAGTGCTAAGCGAATATTTGCCGGCTTATACCCACAATAATGTATTCTTTAACTTTGGTGGCGTGCTATTTTTTGTAAGTAATCAGGAAATTTTGAATCGATTTGTTTTAAATAATTTTTGGCGTCAGAATTTTAATGAAGAATTTGTCAAGGAAAATTTCAAATCGGTTTACGGCTATCAATACGATGCTCAGGGCGGTCGGGCCAAACAAGTGAATAACTTCAAAAAAATATTTAATCTCCAAGGTGACGAGCTGGAAAAGATTTATTTTCCGCCAGATAAAATCAAGGCGGTTATTGACTATTATCACCAAACCAAAGAAGAGGATTGGGCCATAGCTTTCAAAAAATATCAGATTGATTATTTAGCGGTCGATGAAACGATCACCAATAATTGGCAAGTGGATTTAAAAAAGTTTAGCTTTTTGCGGCCAATCTATGAAATGAATAAAATAAAGTTATATCAGGTAGATTTTACAAAATGAGGTTTTTGTGTTAAAGTAGCCTAATAAATTAGAAGGAAAAAGCCATAAAAATAAGCGATTATGATTAGATTTATAAAAAATTATTACCCATTAATATTAATTATTATTTTGGGCGTATTACTACGTTTTTGGGGAGTTTTTCATGATTGGCCATTAAGTTCGGCTGCGTCAGGAAGAGACGAAATTAATATCTTAACTGGCAGCTTAAAGATGTTGAGCAATTTTAGCCTGGTGCCGCGGGCAGCCGATTCTGGCGGCGGCACTTATTTCCCCTTAATGTATTATTTTTATTTGCCGTTTTTAATGGTTTATGCGGGGATTTTATTCATCTTGGGCCAAGTTCACACTTTGGCTGATATCAAGAACTCGGTTGCGCTGAATCTGGGCGATTGGCTGCTTGTCGGCCGTTTCATCTCGATTATTTTGGGCTCTTTTTCTATCTATCTAATCTATCTAATTGGTCAGAGGCTGTTTGACAAAAAATCAGTCGCCTACTTGGCCGCTCTGTTTTTTGCCTTGAGCCCTTTTAATGTGGCTCTAAGCCATTTCGGAAAAATTTGGACGCCTCAAGTTTTTTTTATATTATTGGCGTTTTACTTTTTTCTTCGTTTTTGGCAGGATCCAAATGGTCGGCTCTCAATTAAAATTGTTTTTTTTACGGCTTTGTTTGTCTTGCTTTCTTTTGCGGTTAATCTTGTTGGCGCCATAGCTTACCCCCTGCTTTTGCTAATAATTTTCATTTATTACTGCGATTTTAAATGGCGTAAGTTTTTTGCATTTTTAACCAGTCGCTGGTCGATTCTGTTACATTTATTTTTGGTTATTGGGGTTTTGGTTGTATTTTTAATAACACCCGATTGGTTTAAATCCTACGACATAATTAGGCGGATATTTTTTACAATCGATACCGGTATTCCTTTTTATGCTCAGGATTCGTTTTGGGATTTGCCTTGGTGGGGCAAAACCGGATTGGTGTTGAATATATTGCTTCAGTTTGAAACGGTCGCCTTTCTCTTCCTGGCGCCGGCCTTTTGGTTTTTATATAAACAAGGCAAAAAAAATTTTTATTTTTTGCTCTTTTCTTTGTTGGGATTTTTTATCGTTTTAAGTCCGCCACTGATGAATACCACTCGACCACGTTATCTGTCTTTATTAACCCCTTTTTTAATTTTTCCCGCCGCTTACCTGTCGAACAAGCTGGTGACTTGTTTCAGACAGAAGAGGGCATCCCTGGTTTTTATCTTTGTGTTTATAGCTATTATTATTGCTCCCGCTCTATTTATTGATCTAAAATATGATTATCTTTTACAAAAGAATAGTACAAAACTGGAGCTGTATTCCTGGTTGAAAAACAATCTCCAGCCTGGCGAAAAAGCCCTTTTAGTGGAATACTATTTTTTGCAAGACTTACCGCCAGATAAAGAGCTGATCTCTCTGATCAAAGAATATTCCCCGTCATATTATTCTACGCGTTTGAAATATATAGACAGTGGGTTGGCAGGAGATCTTCGTGGTTATGGCCTCTACTCCAATGGATTTATTTGCCAGTGGCCCAAAGAAGTGGTGGAAAAGATAAAATTTGATTATATTATTATCGCCGAGACTAAAACCCCTCCATCTTTTGACTTGGCCAATTATCATGATTTCAGGCTCCTGGATGTTTGTGACAGTATCCCTAAATATCGTTTGACGACAGAGCAGTTGGTTTTTAGTGAGGATAATAGCCCTTATTTCAACTATAGTATCGATAGCGGCACTCCTTTGGAATCATATTACCCACTATGGCAAATCAAAAAAATCGGCAAGCCGGTAAATATTTATAAGATAAAATAAACTTTTATGGAAAGTTATCAAAAAAAGTCATTATCCGTCGTAGTCCCCGTTTATAATGAGGAGAAGACAGTCGGTCAGGTTATGGCCAGTCTAAAGAGCGAATTATCAAAATTAGACGTCCAGTACGAAATTATTGCGGTTAATGACTGTTCACAAGATCAAAGTCTGGTTGTTTTGGAAAAGATAGATGGAATTAAGGCAATAAGCCATCCTCACAATAAAGGCTATGGCGCCTCTTTAAAAACTGGCATCAAGGCCAGTCAATATGAATGGATCTTAATTATCGATGCCGACGGCACTTATCCCATCGATTCCATTGCAAAGTTGCTGGAAAAAATCCCTCAGTACGACCTGGTGGTGGGAGCGCGTGATAATAAAAGCAGCGCCATTCCTTCAAGTCGCAGGCACGCCAAGGGATTTTTAAATAAATTCGCCGGCTATTTAGCTGGCCGCGAGATACCAGACTTAAACTCTGGGTTAAGAATTTTTAAAAAAGATATCATTTTGAAATATTGGGAATTATTTCCTAATAAATTTTCTTTTACCTCTACTTTAACCATGACTTGTTTAACCCATCAGTATGAAACAATTTTTCTGCCAATCGATTATTATAAAAGACAGGGCAAGTCGTCGTTAAAACCATTTGAATTTTTTGTTTTTTTGAAATTAATTATTAAACTGTCTTTATTTTTTAAGCCACTTAAGGTTTTTATTCCGATTAGCTTATTTTTACTGTTTATAGCAATACTACTAACAATTCTGTTTCTCGTGGGCGTTCTCGGCGCTTTTATGAACACAACAATCATGGTTTTATGCGCGACCGCGTTACAAACTTTTTTCTTCGGTTTGTTGGCGGAAATAGTCATTCATAATAAATAGTAATAATGGATAATTTTTTTAAACGTTTGGTAAAAGAACTCAAATATATCGCAGGTTTGGGTTGGACGTTTAAAGCCGTGGGCGAACACTGGGACAAAACAACAGATTATGACGATATAAACGAAAGGACCTATTCTTACTTCCGACGCTTTGTCGATGCTGCCAAGCTATTTGATTTACCTGATCAAAAATACACCCTGGATATTTGTTCCCGGACGGGCAATGGCAGTTTGTACTTTTGGCAGAAAGGAAAGATTTCTCGGGTGGTCTGTGCCGATGTCACCCAAAAGATGCAGTTGATTTGCGCGGCTAATCTAAAAAAATATCCGATTAATTTTGAGCTCGAGTATTTTGACAAGTACCCCTTGCCTTTTGGGGATAATGAATTTGAGACTATTTTAAGTTTTGAAACCATAGAGCATGTTCCTCAGCCGCAAGTTTTTATCAAAGAATTGTCTCGGATTTTGAAACCAGCCGGCTTAATGGTTTTGACAACCCCAAACGTTTTATGGGAGCCGGTTCATTGGTTGGCCGCTATTTTTAACATTCATCATAGCGAGGGACCGCATCGTTTTCTCCGGCATCATAAAATTAAAAAACTGCTCAAGCAAAATAACCTGGAAATAATAAGAGAGGGGACTTTTGTTTTAATCCCCGGTGGGCCCAAGCCTTTAATAGCATTTGGAGAAAAACTGGAAGAGACTTTGCCCCAGTTTATTTTAAGATGGCTGGCTTTGAGAAGAATTTATATTTGTCAAAAAAATAAATAATAAAAATAAAATGGATTTGATCAAAGCAATAAAAAACAGACGCAGCGTTAGGACCTTTCAGCACAAACCAGTAGCCAGAGAATTGATCGAGAAGCTGATAGAGTCGGCTATTTGCGCTCCCTCGGCTTGCAACATTCAGGGCTGGAAATTTATCGTGGTTGATAATCAGGACGTCAAAAAAAGCATAGTAGACGCCGGCGGCTCGGTTTTGATTGAAAAAGCGCCTTTAGGAATCCTGGTTTTATATAACAACCGAACCCACAATGTCGGCTATCGTGATTATATCCAAAGCGCGTCCGCGGCGATAGAAAATTTGCTTTTGACCGCCACTAGCGAGGGCCTGGGGGCTTGCTGGATCTGCCATCTGCCTCGGCCTGGGAATTTACGAAAAATTTTTAATATTCCCAAATCTTTTTCTCCCATCGCCTATCTACTATTGGGTTATCCGGAAAATCAGCCTCAGGCCGTGCCGCGTAAATATCGGCTCGACGAAGTTATGGCGGTTAATAAGTTTTCTCCAAATTGGCCCAGATTAAAAGTGAGTTGGCTCGGACTAAAGATTAAAAGATTATTAATCGCCATTTATAATTTAATGCCAACCATCATTAAGAAAAAATTTTTGAACAAATTAGTTGACAAGAACTTCGTAAAAAAGTTTGAAAATTAGGAAATAATGAAAATAATTTTTATCAATCCGCCGGTTAAGAATCTCATTACCGCTAATGTGCCTATGGTGGTAGAGGAGGGAGGCCGTGGCGCGCTGCCGCCTCTAGGTATTTTGTATGTGGCCGCCTATTTAAAAAAATATACCAGCAATGAGATTAAAATTTTGGATTTGGAGCTGGAATCTAAAAGCGATGAGGAAATTGGTGATTACCTTTTAAAAGAAAAGCCCCAGGTCGTCGGCATCACTTTGATTTCCTTTCTTTTGATCGATGTCATTAATTTAATTAGCTTGATTAGGCGCTTTTTGCCAGAAGTGAAAATAATTGCCGGTGGTCCGCATGCCTGCATTTATCCGGTTGAAACTTTAAATAGTTTGCATGTTGATTATGTCGTCTTAGGCGAAGGCGAATTGCCCTGCTTTGATTTGATCAGTAATTTGGATGACCTAGAAAAGTTAAAGAAAGTTAGGGGATTGGTTTTTAAAGATGGTGAAGAAATTATCAATACCGGCCCCAGAGAATTGATTCAAGATTTAGACTCCTTGCCCTTTCCTGCTCGGGAATTGACAGAGTACAAAAAATATTATTCCACCCTGGCCTTGGCCAATCCGACTACCACCATGTTCACTTCCAGGGGCTGTCCTTACCAGTGTGTTTTTTGCGACCGGCCACACTTGGGCAAGTTTTTCCGGGCGCGATCAGCAAAGAATGTGGTTGATGAAATGGAAGAAGTGGTTGGCTTGGGTATTAAAGAAATTTATATTTATGACGACACCTTTACCATTGATCGTCAACGAGTAGTTGATATCTGCGAAGAGATTTTGAGGAGAAATTTGAAAATTTATTGGGATGTAAGGGCCAGAGTCAATACGGTAGATGAAGAATTGTTAAAACTCATGAAAAAAGCCGGTTGTTCCCGAATTCATTATGGAGTCGAATCTGGTGTTGATCGGGTGTTGGAGAACCTTCGCAAAGGCATTACCGTTGAGATGGTCAGGCGCGCTTTCAAAATGACGAAAATAGTTGGAATTGAAACGGCAGCTTACTTTATGGTTGGTTGCCCCGGTGAAACTATGGACGATATTAAAAAGTCGGTAGAACTGGCCAAAGAATTAAAGCCGGCCTATGTTCATTTTTCGGTATTCAGTATTTACCCGGCCACGGACGCCTATCTTAGGGCCTTAAAGGCTGGTTTAGTTAAAAAAGACGTTTGGCAAGAATTTGCCGCCGCGCCCTCGGCTGATTTTAAACCGCCGCTTTGGGAGGAAAATTTTAGTCGGGAACAGCTAATTGAAATATTAAACCAGGCCTACCGCTCGTTTTATTTGAGGCCAAGTTATGTCTTTAAAAAATTAGTCGAAATAAAATCATTTAGCGATCTTTGGCACAAGGCAAGGATTGGATTGAAGATCTTTAGGATTTAATAAAAAATTGGTTTTTTAAATGAAAATTCTCCTTATTTCCCTTAATCAACAGGATGTGGAGGAATACAAAAAAGCGCCGACTGATATTAGTGCTCTGGGGGTGAGGTATCTTTCTTCATATTTGAAGAGCCAGAGCCAGGAGGTAAAAATATTATTTCTAGCCAAACCTTATGGCGTGGCAGAGAGCCAGGAAGAATTAGAACAAATTAATAATCTGATAAACGAACAAAAACCAGATTTAATTGGTTTAAGCTTGATGTCCAACCATTTTTTTCGAGCCAAGCAGATAACTAAAAATATAAAAGAAAAATTTTCCGCTTTACCGGTGATCTGGGGCGGCATTCACCCTACGATTGATCCGGCCGGTTGTTTAGCTTATGCAGATTTAGTCTGCGTGGGAGAGGGCGAATTACCCCTTAGCCAACTGGCGCAAGGAGATAATTTAAAACAATATCAAAATCTGAACCTGGCCGGGATTTGGTATAAAAAAAATGGCCAGATAGTTAACGGCGAAAAAGCCGATTTGGTAAAGGAAATAGATAGGCTACCCAATCCCGATTATGATCTGGAAAACCATTACATTATCCATCAGGATAAATTGGTGCCGCTTTCGATTGAAATTTTTAGGCAGTATTATCCGGCGTCCCGCGGCGATCATCGTTTAATTTCTACCCGCGGCTGCCCTCATGCCTGCGCCTACTGCTGTAATTCGGTTTTTCGGGATATGTATGGCGGTGGTTATTTAAGAAAGCGCTTCGTGGAACAGGTAATAGCTGAAATGAAAGTAACCAGGGAAAAATTTCCGTTTTTGAAATCATTCAAGATCATGGACGACAGCTTTACGGTCAACGATCTTGATTGGATAAGAAAGTTCAGCCGCAGGTACCAAACGGAAATAAACTTGCCTTTCTATTGTTTGATCAGCCCCCTGACAATCACCCAGGAAAAATTGGATTTATTGGTGGCGGCGGGGCTGTCTACGGCGCAAATGGGTCTGCAGAGCGGTAGTGACAGGATAAATCAGGAGATTTATCTAAGACAGGTTAAAACCGATCAATTCTTGGCCGCGGCAAAACTGCTGGAAAAATACCAAAATCGAGTAAGCGTTTCCATTGACGTAATTGTGGACAATCCCTACGAAACGGAATCAGACTTGCTGTTGACGGCCGAAATTTTAAACCAGATAAAAAGACCTTTTCATTTGTCGCTTTTTTCATTAGCTTTTTATCCTGGAACGGAACTCTACCGGCGAGCATCGCAGGATAAAATTTTAGCAAACAATGAAGAATATTTAGACAAGCAATTTCATTTATTCAAAAAAAATTATTTAAACAAAATTATTTACTTGGTGCCCCATCTGCCGCCCGAAAAAGTTAAGGTTTTATTGGCCAAGAGAAACAAGTTGTTTTACAAATTTCAGGTAGAGTTGTTGTATCTTTTTTTGACCAAAAAAAATAAGATGCCCTCAATGTTGATTAAGGCAGCCAAAATTTTGAAACATTTATTGAAATAAATATGAAAAAATGGCGACTTAGAATCAAGAGTGTTTTTTTGCTGGTTTGCTGTTATTGTTATTGTCTTATCCGTGGCCGGGCTGACAAAAAAATTACCGACCCCAAAAAAATTCTGGTGGTTCAAATGGCCAAGTTGGGCGACATGGTGTGCACCACGCCGGTTCTCCGGGCGGTTAAAGCAAAATATCCTCAAAGTGAGGTTTATGTCTTGGGTGATGCTGTCAATAAAATTTTATTGCAAAATCATCCTGATGTCGACGGCTATATTGTTTTCGGCGATAATCTTTTTCGTTTCATTAAAGAACTAAGAAAAATAAAATTTGATTTTGCCTGCGTAGCCGTGCCGGATTTTGACAGTTTGGCTATAATTTATCTCTCCGGCATTCCTTTGATTTGCGTTCCGAAAATTACTGACGGTTATTCTCCTTATAACACCAGGCCGTTTAGGCTGGCTTCTAAATTAGTAGTTACCAGAAATTACGGTTTGGAAAAATATGCGCCCCGGGAATATTTAAAACTTTTAGAGCCGATCGATATCTATACCGATGATACCAAAAAATGGCTGGCCTACTCATCCTGGGCAAAGAAAAAAGTTGATGAATTTTTTATTGATCGCGCTATTGATAAGAGTAGCGATTTTATTATTGGCTTGTCTCCGGCGGCCGGCAATAAAATAAAGCTGTGGAGTCCCAAAAAATTCGCCGATTTGATAAATCATATTTGTCATCATTGGCAGGCGAAGATAATTATTATCGGCGCTTCGGCCGATACCCCCTTAGCCAACGAGGTTGTTAGTCATCTAAATCAAGAGAATCAAGTAATAAATACGGTCGGGGTATTTAATTTGGACGAGCTCAAGGTGTTGATGGCTCAAATGTCCATGTTTATCAGCGTGGATACGGGCCCAATTTATGTCGCGGAAGCTTTTGAGGTGCCAACCATCGACATTGTCGGTCCGGTTGACGAGAGAGTTCAGCCGCCCCAAGGCCAATTCAATAAAATCGTAAAGGTTGAAAGAAAAAAAGCGGAGATGTATATTCTGAATTCCAGAGATTACAATTATCAGGAAGCTAAGAGGCAGGTAGATGAGATAAGCGTTGAAATGGTGGTAGAGCAATTTGAGCAACTAGTGAGCGCTATTAATACTGTCGGAAACAGAACTAGAGCTAAGCCCCGCGTTCTAACCTAAAAAAAGTCAAAACTTGAGAATTAAAAAGTAAACCGATGATTTTTTTAAAAAAGATTCTCTCTTTAAGAAACAAGAAATTTGTTCGGGACGCTTCGGTTTTACAGCTGGGATCAATATTTTCAACCGGCCTGTCTTTTTTGGCTTCCATTGTTTACGCTCGGATTTTGGGTATAAATGGTTATGCCAATTACGCTTTGATTTTTGCCTTTGTCAGTTTGACCGGGATTTTTATGAATGTGGGCACTAATGAGACGGCGATTACTCTTTTAGCCGAGGCTTATGCCGAAAACAACAGGGAGAAAATTAAAAATCTTTTGACCTATTATATAAAAATAACCTTTTTGTTCGCTTTGGTAGTCGGATTAATAATTATTATTTTTGCTCCGTTTTTAACCTCGCTTTTTTACCACAACCGAGAAATCGGCCGGCTGGCCAGGATTGTTGTCATCGGCAACATCAGCCAGATTTTTTTCTACATGTACACGATAGTTTTGCAAATCATGAGAAAGATAAAGAATCTTACTATTGTTGAAAATTTGAATAAAATTTTTGGCGTGGTTGTTCCTGTCTCCCTGGTTTTAGCCGGCTTTGGCTTAAAGGGTTTGGTTTTTGGTTATCTTGTAGTCACTCTCTGTTTTGCCTTATTTTCTATATTGGCTTATCGCCGGCTTTGGCTAAGAAGCCAAGTTTTACCTTCCTGGTTGGAAATTATCGGCAATTTAAGGCGGGTTAAATTGGCCTATTATTTCAAATTCGGTTTTTTAATTGCGGTAGATAAAAATTTGGGCAGTTTGTATAGTACTCTGCCAATTTTTATTCTAGGTATGTTTAGTTTCGACCAGGTGGCTTTTTTCAAAATAGCAACGGCCTATGCCGGGCTACCCTCGATCTTAATTAGTCCGGTTTCTCGTTTATTAATGGTGCAATTGCCAAAGTCAAAAATCTACAGCCTGGCCATTCTAAAAAGAGATTTTGTCAGGTCGTCTTTTGGCGGCTTTCTGATTACTTTTGGTGCGGCCTTGGTTCTGGTTTTTCTGGCGCCCATATTGATTCCCTTGGTTTATGGCCAAAGTTATTTATTCGCTATTTGTTTATCCTATCCTTTGCTGCTTGGCACGGTGATTTCAAGCTGGGGCTTGGGTCTTAGCTCAATTTTTAGAACCTTGAATTTAATGAAAAAATCGATTATAATTAATTTTGTTTTGATCGTCGCCGGCAGTGGTCTCTTATGCTTTCTGGCTAAAAATTATTCCATTAATGTTTCGGTCTGGGCGATCGCTTTGTGGCTGCCTTTGGCGACAATGGTGTTTTTCTTCTATGTCTTAAACTATATGAATAAAAAAATAAAAGTGACTAATGAAACTGGAGAATAAAAATTTTTTTGGCACCAAAGAGCTGGTTGATTATTGTTTGAAATATGTGACAGGCGAAGTGGCGGATGTCGGGGCCGGCACGGCCAAGTATAAGCCGATGATTTTAAGCCGAGCCTCTTCTTATTTGGCTTTTGATGTAGTGCCAGGGGAGAAAATAGACGTGGTTGGTGATGTTTTAAACATGCCTTTGTCCAGTGAGAGCTTTGATACGGTTATCTCCACTCAAGTACTCGAACACGTCGAAAAGCCATGGGTGATGGTTTCTGAAATAAGAAGAATTCTAAAGCCCGGCGGCGTTTGCGTTCTCACCGCGCCTTTTTTAATTTCTTATCATCCTGATCCGACGGATTTTTTCCGTTACACCACCGAGGGCATAGTCTCATTGTTTAAAAATGAGGGTTTCGAAATTATAGAAGCCGGCTCTTATGGGCGTTTATTTTCTACCTTTAAAGAGATTGTTCGGCTCGGTTATTTCCGCCAAAAACGTTTTAAGGGTCAGGAGTTATTTTTGAAGTACGCACAAAAATTTACCCATTGGCTTGACGGCTTTGTTAAAAACAAAAGCATTTATACCAATATTTATGTTATTGCCAGAAAAAAATGAAAATCATATTAATTAATCCGCCGGTTTGTAATGATATCGGCCATAAATTGGCCGATACGCCGCCCCTGGGCTTGCTTTATTTAGCCTCTTTTTTGGAAAAAAATGGCTATCGTGAGGTTAAGGTTGTCGACGCCGATGTCGCTTTAATGAGCTGGCCCGCCTTAAGAGATTTTTTAATCAAGGAAAAGCCAGAAATAGTCGGGCTGTCTGGCGCTTCATTAGTTTTGCCGGCTTTGATAAAAACTGCCCAATTAGCCAAAGAGGCTTTGCCCGGTGTCATAACAATCGCTGGCGGCTTCGGACCAACCAAGGAGCCAGAAAAAGTTTTAAGAGATAGTAGTGGTTCCATCGATTTTATTGTCAGAGGAGAAGGGGAGGTTACTTTACTGGAAATGGTCAAGCAGATTGAAAGCCGGGAGAAAAGGTATAACCAGATAAAAGGATTGGCTTATCTCGATCAAAATAATTTAGTTATCACTGAAAGCAGGGAGGCAGTCAGGGATTTGGATTCTTTGCCTTGGCCGGCTTATCATCTTTTAGAACAAAAGTTTTCTGACTACGGCGGTATGCATGCTCGTTACAAGGAGATGGGACGGCCCAACGCTGTTATGATCGCTGCCCGCGGTTGTCCGCATCGTTGCACTTTTTGTAGTCTGGGCTCGAGGCTGTATCGCCAGCGAAATCCTCGGGATGTCGTTGATGAGATGGAGTCTTATGTTAAGAAGTTCCAAGCTAAATCCATCCAGCTTTACGATGACGAGTTTGTTGGTCTTAGCCCCAAACAGAATGAATGGATTAATCAGATTTGCGATGAAATAATTAGACGCGATTTGGACAAAAAACTTTCTTTTCTGGTTCAGGGACGTTGTAGTCAGTTTGTCGATTTAAAAACTTTGCAGAAAATGCGTCAAGCCAATTTCCGCTGGATTTGGTGGGGCGTGGAATCAGGTTCTCAAAAAGTTTTAGATTTGATAAAAAAGGATTTAAAAATTGAAAATGTGATCCGCGATTTCTCTCTGGCCAAGCAAGCTGGAATTAAGTCATTAATGTTTATCATGGTCGGTTTTCCAGGAGAAACGCCAGCCGACATCAAAATGACCGCCGCCTTGGTAAAAAAAATCAAGCCCGACGACATCGCCATTCATATTGTCACACCATACCCGGGTTCGGAGATGAGAAAATATTTGGAAGAAAATAATTTACTTGAGACCACCGACTATTATAAATTCAATACGCGTCGGGACGTAATCCATCATACTCAAGAAATGACTGCCGAAGAAATAAAAAAATATTTTCATCTTCTGGTTTTTCGGTTTTCCAATGGTCATTGGTATTTTATTAAGTTTTTCTTTAAATCATTGACCACCATCGATGGCTGGAAAAAATTATTCAAAAGGATAAAAATGGCGTTTAGCTATTTTTCCAGTTGGTTTAAGATTAATGTTAATTAAGTGATTGTGAAAAAAATAATCGTTACAACCAGTTGGGATGACGGCCATAATTTGGATTTAAAGACAGCTTCTTTGTTAAAAAAATATGACTTACGCGGCACTTTCTATATTCCCAAGCAGTTTAACTCTCGCTTAACAGAGGAAGAGATATTAGAAATTTCTAAAACGCAGGAGATAGGCGCCCACACCAAGAGCCACGCTTCGCTTACCGAAATCGATTTGGTTTCAGCGAAACAAGAGATCGACGTCTCTAAAAAATGGTTGGAAAGCCTCCTAGGGCAACCAATAAAAATGTTTTGTTATCCCAGAGGATTGTATAATGATCAAATTAAAGAGGAAGTCAGAAGAGCTGGCTTTATTGGAGCCAGGAGCGTTCTTTATGGAGAAGAAATAAAAGATCCCTTTGAATTGCCGGTCAATTTACAGATTTATCCCTTTCCTTGTCGCAAAAGAAATGCCCGCACTCTGCATTGGTCAAAATTTTTATTTCAGCCGCTAACAAGGAAATTTTCAGTCATCAGAAAAAATCATTTACCCTGGAAATCTTTTTTAAGTTGGAGTAATTTTGCGGAGCAGTATTTTTTGTCGGTCTTAAGTCGGAGTGGTTTTCTGCACCTCTGGGGCCATTCCTGGGAAATTGAAAAATACGGCATGTGGGGCCAGTTGGAAAAATTTTTAAAAGTGATCTCTAGCCGTAAAGATACATTATATTTAACTAATTCCGAAGCGATTTGGTATGCGCATCATGGTTCTAACTGATTGTTTTCCTCCTTTGTTGGGAGGGGGCGCGGCGATTATCGCCCAAAGACTGTCTCTGGCCATGCAAAAAGCAGGTCATGAAATTTTTGTTTTTTCTATTTGCCAGAAGGAAGAAGACGCTGGCGAGCGGGAAGTGGATGGATTAAGAGTGTTCTTCTTGCGTGATCAATATAACCCAAAGTGGCGTGGCTGGCTATCTTTATACAACCGTAAAGTCCTCTCGGTTTTGGAAAAGCATTTGGCCGATTTTAGACCGGATGTGGTCCAGGCTCACAATATTCATTCCTATATTTCTTACGCTTGCTTGAAACTGTCAAAAAAATATTGCAGAAAGGTTTTTTTGACGGCTCATGATGTGGATATTTTTCATCAGGACAAATTTTTTAGTTATATCGATAGAAATAACTTAACAATTCCCAGCAGCTTCAATTACAAATTAACAATTATAGAAAGGATTAAACAGATCAAGCAAACCAAAAACCCTTTTAGGAGTTTAATTATTAAATATTACTTGAAAAACGTAAATCGGATTATTCCAGTCAGCCAGGCCCTGGAGCAGGCTTTAAAGCAGAATGGTATTACTAAATTGAGGGTCATCCATAACGGCATTGAGCCTGGTGAGGCCGTAGTTAACGCTAGAAGTCTGATTAAAGAAAGATTTAATATTGATTTGGCAAAAAAAATAATTTTAATCGCCGGTCGGTTTGGCGGGTTAAAGGGCGGTGATTTGATTCTAAAGTATGTTCAGGAAATAAAAAAATCATTTAGTGATTTTGTTTTTGCCATCGCCAGCGATAAATATCAGTATAATGAAAATATTTTTAAGCAGGCCAAGGCCATGAACTTATCGGAGCATCTGGTTTTTACCGGTTGGCTAAATTATAGCGAGTTGAGAATTCTATATTCCGGCTGTGATGTCTGTTTTATTCCCTCGGTTTGCTTTGACTCATTTCCCAATGACAATTTGGAAGCCATGTCTTTTAAAAAGCCGGTCGTTGGCACTTGTTTCGGTGGCACGCCGGAAGCAGTGGTTGACGGCGAAACTGGCTACGTCGTTAATCCTTTTAATATACTTAAAGTTGCAGAAAAAATTGTAGAGTTATTAAATAATTCAACAAAAGCAGAAAAAATGGGGGAAGCTGGATTTAGAAGGGTAAAAGAGAAATTTAGTCTAAGTGAGCAGATAAACAAATATTTTACTGTTTTTTTTGAAGCTGCTATAAATAAAGAGTCAAATAAAAAGCCACAATGAAAAATCAGCTAATTAAAAAAATTATTTTTCCTCTATTTTTAATTTTTATTTTTATTGTCGCTATAGGTATTTGGTCTACCCCGATTCTATTTAAAGGCTATCCGGTTTCCCTAAGGAGCGTGGAAATTGTTTTAGCTAGAAATTTAGCCCAGAGCAGTGTTTATGGCTCGGAGAATGATTTAAATGTGGTAGTGGCGCCGGAACTCGTTAAGACCGAAGCTCATTACAGCTCTCAAGGCAACAAATTCAGTCCGATTTTTTGGTCAATGATTTTTAAGGCTTTAGGCCATCAAGACTGGAATCATCTGATCATAATTTCTTTGATTATCAACGCTTTAAGTCTGATCTTTTTTACTCTCACCATCCGTTTTTTATTTGGTATGAAAACGGCCATGTTTTTCCCTTTTATTTATATTTTACTGCCATCAATCTGGCAGACTGCGGCCGTATCTTTGGGCGTCTATGAATTCAGCCTGTTATTTTTCTCTCTCTTCACCTTATTTTATTTTTGGGGCGGTAAGCAAAAATTCAGTTATTTTTATCTAGTTCTGTCTGGTATCTTTATGATTTTTTCTTGTCTAGCCAAAGAAGTGATGTTTTTGTTTGTGCCGGTTTTTTTCTTTTGGCTTTTATTTTACAAAAAGAAAAAGGAATTATTGGCTGTCTTTATTCCTTTTTTTGTCTTACTAGCGATTTTTTGGCTGCCAACCATGTTGGGATTTAAGGGCCAGAATCATTACCGTAATTTCTTCGTCGTCAATTCTGCGCAAGAAGACAGTTATGCCGATTATCACTCTTTTGGTGAGTTTTGTCGCGATCCTTATACTTTTCATTTCGAACGCGAAGCAACCAAGATTAAGTTTGAACAAAAAATTAAACAGACGGAAAATGAAGGCGGCTGGCTTTATCTAGGAGCTTTGGCTAAAACCGGAGCTAATAATGCTATTAGAAATATTAGTTTTAGCGAGCGTCTATCGGAAGGGATGGTTTTATTATTAAAGCATTTACTTCGCTACCTTTCCCTAGAAGATATTGGAGGGCCTTTTATCTTTTTATTAATGATAATCGGTTGGTGGCAATTAAAGAAAAAGGACGTTAAGCTTCATTATCTTCTTGGCGTCTGGCTAGTCGCTGTTCCATTTCTCCTAGCTTTTGTGGCCCTGGCTAGCCGTAATCATTTAGTTGACTTTGGTTTTGCCATTGCCGGCTTGGTCTCTTTGGGTCTGATTGGTATTTGGCAAACAACCAAAGACAGCTACTCTTCCGGCAAGTATGCTAAAATATTTTTTATTCTTGTAATTTTGCTGACTTTGTACGCCTTGTTTTTGGCTGGTCGTACTTTTTGGGGCAGGGCCTATGATAGTTCAAATACTTTAGAAATACAGTATCTAGCTAAAAAAACAAATGAAATACCAAATATTAGTCCTCGGGAGGTAATTGCTGGTGGCTGTGCTTGTTTTCAGCCAACTTTGAATTATTTGACTAATAAATCAGTGGTTTTTTTCCATCCCGATACTATCAGGGAACTAGTGGAAAAAAGAAAGTTACAGGCGGCTTTTGATAAATTTGGCGTTAAATATTTTATTGGTTATGATTCTCAAATTTCTAAACTGATAGCCGAAAACAGCAATGCGAAAAACATCGCCGCTTGGCCCGAAAAAAAAGAAGTTAATCTCCCTACCAGTTATAATAAGAGTTGGCTTCTTAATTTAATCAGATAAAAAGATGATTGATTTTAAAAATCTACCTCAAGTTGCCGGCAATATCCTTAAAGCGAGGATTGGCCATCGCGTTCCTCTGAAAGTCACCCAGTATGTGACTTATCGTTGCAATTTAGCTTGTGGTTTTTGCGGGCGTCGTTATTTGAAAACGTCAGAAATGGCCACCGAGCAGATTAAAAAATGCATGGATGAGTTTAAGAAAATGGGTACGATTTTTTGGTCTTTTAACGGCGGTGAGCCGCTGCTGCGTCCGGACATTGGGGAATTAATTAATTATTCCCAAAAATTAGGATTCAAGTGTTCCATTATGACTAATGGCACCTTAATTCCGGAAAAAATAGAGCAGTTGAAAGGCTTGGATTTAGTCGAAGTCAGTCTCGATGGTCCCGAGGAAATAAATGACGCCATTAGGGGTCAGGGCACCTTTAAAAAAGTTATCAAGGCGATAGAAATATTAAGGGCTAATAACATCTTGGTCTGTATTGATTCGGTTATCAACAGCACCAACCTCGATTATTTAGACGAGCTTTGGAAAATAAGCGAAAAATACGGTACTCAATTGGAGTTTCAGCCGGTTATTATCCATAGTGGTGATCAAGAAAAAAAAGCGGCTCAATATTTTCCGGCCAAGGAAAAATTTTTGGTGGCGATTAACTGGTTAATCGCTCAAAAGAGACAAGGCCGTAAAATTAACAACTCTTTTTCTTATTTAGAACAACTAAAAAGTTATCCAGATCTGCCCATGTCTTTAGACTGCTGGGCGTCTTATCTTTTTTGTGTCATCACTCCCGATGGCTTTGTGGCGCCTTGCGCCGTTATGCTTGATGAACAGGAGAAATTCAAAAATGGCCTGGAAGTTAGTTTTGAAAAAGCTTTTTATAGTCTACCGGATCTTAAAAAATGTCGTCGTTGTTTTTTTAGTTGTTATGGGGAATATAACTGTGCGCTTAATTCATTAACTAAAACCGGATTAAAGTTTATCAAAAATAAAATATTGGGTAGCGGTTGGTTTTGGCAGTAATTTATTTTTTTTGCCAAAAAAAGAAGATGTCTGCGTACATATTCCAAACATCACACTTGGCGCAGATGGAAATCTGGTCATACTTACCTTGAAGATGAAGTTGCCTATATTTTTTTATCAATTCTGAATTCCAAATTTTATTAACGGTTTGGTCACTGGCGTTTCCCAAGACGCCCACTCTGGCTAGGTCGTCGCAACAAATGGAGACATCGCCGTTAAAATGGACAGCCGGGGAAAACCACAGATGATAACAAGGATATCTTTTGTGATTTTTTCTGACATGGCTTTTTGCCACGTTGCCGCCATAATTGTGTTGGTCTCGCAGTTCGATGATGACTTTTTCGTTTTGCCATTTGGAAATGAAGTTTTTTGCCTGCGATTGCGTGTCATCGTCAACAATCATCCGGACAAAAATTTTTGGTTTTGCCGCCCGCCCCTTAATTTTTATCAGCTCTTTGACGTTTTTTTCCACTTCATCTAGTTTGTCCACCCCGGTTTTTTCGCGGTAGGTTTGCGCTTCCGGGCTTAGGAAACTAATGGAAACCTTGTCAATCCCGATTCTAACAATCTGTTCTGCGATGGTCGGAGACAGTAGAGATCCGTTGGTGGTTAAGGAAATGCTGTTTCGCCGATTTTTTTCTTTGATGTATTTGGCCATCTCCATGAGCCGTGGGTTAATCAGCGGTTCACCAGACAAATGGAGAGAAAAATTTCTCGGGCCATAATTGGCCGCCTCATTAACTATCTTTTTAAAAAAATCAAAATCCATACTACCGATCAGGGTTTTGCCGGTTATCCGGGCGCAGATGCGGCAATTGAAATTACAAACAGAGGTCGATTCCAAAAAAATATGTTGAGGGAAATCATAATTGATCATCCTTTGGACAAAGACTTTTTTAAACCAGCTAAGAGGCGGGAAATTACTCCAATCATCTAGTTTTTTGACGTTGATTTTAGAATTTAGATAGCTGAAAAAATCATTTTTAGTCATGGAGATGGGTTTATTTTTTTAAAAGGCACTGGTTTAAAGATGGTCATAATTGCTCCCCATAAGCTGGTTAGGATAAAATTAAGCAGAATAATTTCAGATAGTAGTACCAGTGATTCAGTGGATTTTACCAGCGGCCCCAAAAGAATAATAAGCGCGGCCTCTCTGGTGCCGATACCCAGAAAAGATATGGGCAGCAGGCTTAGAAAGGAAGCGATCGCGACAGAGGTTATCAGTTCAGGAAAACTGACGACGGTTAAATTTATAGCCTGGCCGAAAAAGTAAATCTGTCCCGAATAAATTACCCAAGAAAGAGCCGTGATCAAAAATCCTATAAAATACGTTTTGTAATTGTAGGTTTTTAGGCCGGTTTTAAAACTATTAATCTCGCTAGTCAGGCCAGCAGGCATCAGCCGATAAAATATTTTTTCAATAAATTTTCTAAAAAATTTATTTTTTATGGCCAGCAGCGCCGCCAGAATCAGCAGGATGATTACAAGGTAGAGTAGAAAGAATTTTTCCAAATAACGACTGAAAAAGAAAATCAAACCAACTAAGCTAAATAGTAGTAAAAAAAATAAATCAAACAATCTATCCATAATAACGCTTACCAGAGACTCTCCTGATTTATAGCCTTTGGCTTTCAAATAATAAATTTTGATCAGTTCGGCGATCCGGCCGGGCGTAACGGAAGCAAAACCCAAGGCCGCGATATAGATTTTAAATGATTCCATTATTTTGTAAACAATGCCTTGTTTTTTCTTAAGATAATTCCAACGCCAGGCCCTTACAAAAAGGTAAGGAACAGTTAAAAGCATGCCGAATAGCATAAGGGCATAGTTCATGGTTTTTAAAAGCTGGATCGTGGCCGTCCAGTTGATTTCCTTGGCAATAATAACAACCAGAACCAAACTAATTAGAAAATAATATTTTTTGGAAATAGTTTTCAACGGCCGATAAAAGGGAGAGTTTTTAATGATCAATTTCAAAAGCTTGATTCCCGCCCGTAAATTATTTTTTAAATTATTCCAACTGCGCAATTCTAAAATTCTTCTTAAAATATAACGTGGCGCAAGGTAATATGAGCGGTAGGCGGCAATCACCATGGAAAACAGTTCCTTTCGGGAAAAAGTTTCGTCCCAAACCGGCGGCAGAAAATCTGGTTTAGGGTCGAGCGCGAATTTTTGCCAGAAATCTTCTTTAAAAACGCCTTCTTTTTTCCCCATTAGATATAAATCAGTAGCCGCGGGAAACAAGGTTAGCACAGAAAAGTGGACATAGTCGGGAAAAAGTTTTTTGGCTAATTTGATCGTTGCTTTGATATCGGCTTCAGTTTCATGAGGCGAACCGATCATAAAATACCCGGCCGTTTCTATGCCCGCCTTTTTCGTCAGGGCAAAAGCCTTTTTGACCATGGGCATAGAGATATCTTTTCTTAATATTTTGAGGATTTTTTCCGTACCCGCTTCAACACCGTAGTGGATTCTGGTGCAGCTAGCCTTTTTCATTAATTTTAACAACTCTTCATCCACGGTGTTGACCCTAGCTCTCACATCCCAATTTATTTTTAATCCCTTTTGGATAATGAGGCGGCAGATATCTATCACTCGTTGGCGGTCAATGGTAAAAGTGTCGTCGTAAATGAAGATTTCTTTAATGCCTAATTTTTTTATCTCTTCCATTTCCGCGACCACATTGGGAGCGCTCCGAGCCCTGAAAGCCTTGCCCATGTGCGGCCGATCGCAGAACAGGCATTGGTAGGGGCAGCCACGCGAGGTGAACATAATGGTCGTGGGATTTTTCTGGGCTACTATGGAGTAATATTTTTTGTAAGGAGTGAGTTCTCTGGCTGGAAAGGGCAAAGAATCCAAATCTTGAATTAATTCCCTTTTTCCAGTATTGATAATCTTCCCACCTTCCTTAAAAATCAGTCCTTTGATGTTTTTTGTTTTTTCCGGATTATCAAGATTATCAAGTAATTCGGCTAAGGCTATCTCGCCTTCACCTACCACCAGATAGTCAACAAAATCGTTATTAATGGTTTCTTCTGGATAAAGATAGGTATGAGGTCCGCCCAATATTATTTTTATCTGCGGGTTGGCTTTCCTCACGGCCTGGGCGATTAGGTAAACATCGATTAAGGAAAAAGTCAAAACCGTGATGCCGATTGCATCAGGATCCTCGGCCACAATCCTGGAAACAATTTCCTCATTGCTGATGTCCTCCATCGGACAATCCAGCACTTTTACCTGGTGAGGAGTATTTTTTTGTAGGTAGCCGGCCAAATATAAAAGACTTAGAGGCGGTAAAAAATCCATGCCCGATTCCAGTTCTTTGGGCATGTCGCTTTCAATTATTTTGGCGAGCGGCGGGTTAATTAAGAGTATTTTCATTTATTTTTTGGCTTTGGTTTAAATAGAATTCGTCCTAATATTAGCATACCCAAAAATACGGTTTTTATTCCGTCCCAGGAATTAAGTTGTTTTAATTTGCGAATAATATATTTTGGTCTGAGATAAAACTCGCGGAAGGCTCTTTTTTGCCAATAGACTAGATCGGCTGGCGTCAGGCTTCTCTGAACCGGCAGAGGCGCCGTATTGCTTAAAGGAGCGAATCTTTCCCAGGGGGTGTCTTTGGAAATAAGGCCTTCTTTTTGGGCGTAGTAGTACAAATCAGAGCCAGGCACGGGACAGGTGATGAAAAAAGTGGCGTTATCTAAATCTAGGCTTTTGGCAAAATCAATAGTTTCTCTTATGGTTTCTTCGGTTTCGCCAATATTGCCGAGCATGAAACTGGCGTGCGCCAAGATGCCGTGGCGTCTGGCGATACTGATGGCGCGTTTTCCAATCTCGGTGGTAGTTTGTTTGCGCATCAAGCTTAGCACTTTTTGCGAGCCCGACTCCAGCCCAAAAGATATTTTTTTGCATCCGGCTTTAGCCATTATTTCCGCCAGTTCGTCGCTGATTGTATCGGCTCTAGAGGAACAGATCCAGGCGATGGGCAGTTTTTTGTCAATTATTTTCTGGCAGATTTCAAATGCCCTGGGCCGGTTTAAGGTAAAGTTATCATCCAAGATGTTAAATTCTTTGATGTTGAATTTATTAATGCATTCTTCGATCTCCGCAATAACGTTGTCAGCGCTCCGGTATCGCAGGCGACGTTGCCAAATACTTTTGGAAACACAATGCACACAATCGAAGTTGCAACCTCGGCTGGTTTGTAAGGGGGAACACTGTTCCTCGGTCAGTTTCTTGGTGGGAGCGGAATAATATAATTTTAGGTCGAATAAATCACGGGCAGGAAAGGGGATATCGTCTAAATTTTGAATCATCTGGCGGGGCGGGTTGTTTATTATTTCCCCCCGGCGTTTAAAGTATAAACCGTTTATTTTTTCAAAATCGGTTTTTTTATCCGAAAGAGTTTTAACTAATTCATAAAAAGTTTCTTCTCCCTCACCAATGACCGCAAAGTCGACGTAAGGATTACTCATCACTTCTTGAGGTAAGATGGTGGGATGAGTGCCGCCAAGAACCGTGACACAATTTAATAATTCTAAGTCTTCTTTAATGATCCGGCAGATTTCGAGAACATGGTTAATCGTCGGCGAGAGGCAGGTGAAGCCGACGATATCTGGTTTTTCCTTGGCCAAAAAATTTTTTATTTCTTCATAGCCCAAGGCCATGGCTTCCGTGTCGAGGATTTTTATTTCACAGTCGATTTTGGCACGCAAATAGCCGGCCAGGTAGGCCAGATTAAACGGCATGGCGTGGCCGCCAGATTCTTTCATGCCCTCGAAGTTTATGTAGGGAGGGTTAACAAGTATGATCTTCATATGCTTTTGATTTTTATTCTAAAGATTATAATTTTCTATTGACAGGCAGTCAAAATTTTTTAAAACGTAATTTAATTTTTTCCAAGTTTTTTGCGCCTGGCCGTATTTGATGATTTTTCTAATTTTAGGCATCTTGAAATCAGGCGGCTCGCCCAGAAAATCAAAAGGGTGGAAATAAAGACAGGCTGGATTGTTTTTAAGTTTGAGCCGAAGCAATTTTCTAAACACGAACCAGGGGATAATTCTTAAATAGACACCACCCGCAATGGGAATTCTTATTAGCTTACCGTCAAAAACAGCCAAGGGCATTTCTTTGATGCCGTTTATCTGGTAAGGGTTGATTTCCCCTTTTTTGTGGCCGTAATTTCTGCTTTTAAAAAATTTAAAAATAAAGTTTGGCAGACTAAAAGGGAATAGAGAAGAATCAAACTTGATACCTTTTGACGCCAGCACAGGTAGTGCCCAAAAAGTAGAAGAATCCAAAGAAAAATTGACAGCGCGGTGGCTGACCGGTCTTTTGCTGGTCAGGGCTGTAATCTTGTCCACCAAAATTTCTATTTCTTTTTTAAAGTTGTCGGAATTTTTCTGCCAAAGCGGCCGGTGATCCAGGGAGTGCAGGCCGATTTCTTGACCAGCGTCATTTATTTTTTTAATTAGGTTTGGCTCGTTTTCTATAACTTTTCCGGTCACAAAAAAAGTGGCCGTTGCTTTGTTATTTTTTAATAGCGGTAGAATTTTTTCCGTAAAGCTTTCCAGGTTTTCCCGTTCGTTGCCCTTAAGATATCTTTGCAAAGACAAAGATTCAAACCAATATTCCAGGTCAAAAGTTAGAATTACTGGATTCATCACTGGCGGTTGTTAATTTCTCTTCTAATAGCGGCAATCTGATCGGCCAAAAGACCAAAGAAAAAGACGAGAATAGACGCAATAAAGAGGAAAATGGTGCTGTCGGAAAGATTTATAGAAATAAGATCAAAAGCCAGGAAAATTAAAGCGACTATAAATAGAATCAGGCTGACCGGAAAAAAAATACGTAGCGGAGAAAAAGTCATAATCAGACGGAAAATCAGCATTAAAGTAGTGAAACCATCGCGCGGTTTGACCGTGCTTTTGGAACCACCCTCTCTTTTGTTTATTTCAATAGGCAGAAATTTAACATTTTTTTTGTCTTTCAAAAAAGCCAGGGTAGAAGTGGTGGACATGGAAAAACCATTAGGCATCAGGTGCAAGTAGTTTTTAAGAATATTTTTTTTGACCAGGCGTAAGCCGCAGTTTAAATCAGGGATTTTATAATCCACCAGGTAATTGGCAACAACTCTCAGCAACCACAGGCCTGGTTTTCGCAGAGTCGGCCTGACATATTTGCCGCCAGTCCGATCGCCAGCGATTAGTTCATAGTCATTAATATGAGCGATAAAGTTTTTTATATCTTCAGGACGATGTTGGCCGTCGGAGTCAAAAAATAAAATCCAATCATGCCCCGAATTAAGGACTCCGGTTTTCAGGGCGGCACCATAACCTTTGTTGTAGGGATGGTTTATTAGTTTTATACCTTCAATTTTATTTAGAACTTCTTTGCTATCATCTGTCGAACCGTCATTTATAACAATAATTTCATGTTCTATTCCCAGACCAATAAGTTCTTTTTTAAGCATTTCCACTGTTTGCTGGACTTTTTGACTTTCATTGTAGACTGGAACGACTACAGATAAATTTATTGTTTGATTGTTTTCCATAAATATTTTTATCTCCCTCTGCCTCCCAACGCCACCTTAATGGTTTTAAGTAAAATACTTAGATCCATCAGCAGCGAACGGTTTTTTATATAATATAAATCATATTTAACTTTTTCCAGAGATTCTTCCTTGGAGCCGCCATAAGCCGGTCCGTTGAGTTGGGCCCAACCGGTAAGCCCAGGCTTCACCAGCAGCCGTTCCCTGTAAAAAGGCACCTCTTGGGCCAAAATTTGGATAAATTCTGGTCTTTCTGGCCTAGGCCCGACCAGACTCATTTCTCCTCGTAAGATGTTAATTAATTGGGGGATTTCATCCAGCCTGGTTTTACGCATTAATCTGCCGAAACGAGTCACTCTCGGATCGTTTTCACTGGCCCATTGTGGCCCGTTTTTCTCGGCGTTATCAAACATCGAGCGGAATTTCATGGCCAAAAAATTTTTACCGTTTTTGCCAACGCGTATTTGCTTAAAGACCACCGGTCCCGGACTTTCTAATTTTATGATCAGAGCTATTGGCGGCGCGATAAATATGGCCACTAGCAGGCCGAGTAAAGCCAGAAAGACATCCATGATTCTTTTGCTGATCTCATAAAGTTTTTTGGAATGTTCGGCCAAGTTTTCCAAAAACCAGCTGTGTTCCAGATATTCAGCCGGCACTTTATTGGTTATCTGCTCGTAAAAGCTGTTGATATTATAAACATCAACGCCTAGCGACAAACAGTCGAAGATTTTTCGCGAGATTTCATCATTATTTTTTAAACTATTGGCGCTGACCAGGATATCCACCTGGTTTTCTTGGCAATATTTTTTTAAATCTTCGGGAACATTTTGGTTGTTTATGGCTTGATACCCTAGTTGCGGCTTATGATTTATCTCTCTGATTAACGAATCAGCCAGCGGTGATTGACCAATGATCAGCACCTTATTGCTAATGGCCGAGGATTTTATAAAGGTATAGAATATCCGACGCCACAAAAAAGAGAAAACCAAGGAAATAATCACATCTATCGCAAGGACTCTTTGCGGTTTAATACTTCCTAGAAAAGGATTGAAAAAATAAAAAATAGCTATAGCTATCAGAATGTTTATAACATAAACACGAACTAGCAGATTTAACAGGTTGTTTATATTATAACTTATTTTTAAATCATAAAGCTCGTTAATAAAAAAAACCAATAACCAGATAACAAAAACCACAGTAAACATAATTACATGTCCTGACCAGAAATAACCGATGTCCTTTAGGCCGTATCTGATAATTAAGGTCAAGTATAAACCTAGATATAAAGTGGCCAGGTCGCCTAACAAAAGGATGACCTTTTTTGTTTTAATAAAGAAATTAGCCATAATTTTAAGCGATAACTTCAATATTTATACAATATTTTTGACCAAAAATCAAGTTTGGCCGCCCGCCCTTTTAAAAGAATGATAATTTTGATAAAATATAATCATTAAATCCCTTTTTATGGTTAAAAGATTTTTTTTATTTTCAATTGTTTGCTTGTTTTTTTTTATTACTATTTTTCCGGCTCAGGCCTATGTTCCCTCCGACCCGTTGTATTACCGAGAAACCTATCTCAACCCTCTTGGCGCGGAAAAAGCTTGGGATTTGTCACGGGGTAATGGCGTGGTAGTAGCCGTCTTAGATTCCGGGGTAGACACGGACCACCCTGATTTAAAAAATAATATTTGGCGTAATTTGGACGAAACTCCTGGCGATGGCGTTGATAATGATCATAATGGTTTTATTGACGATATTAGTGGTTGGGATTTTGTCTCAGGTCAGCCGGATCCCAAACCAAAATTTTCTGAAAACTATTCAGCAGCCGGCTTGGAACATGGCACGGCTATCTCGGGAGTGATCGCTGGTACGGCCAATAACGGGCAGGGAATGGTTGGCTTGGCTTTTGATTCCAAAATCATGCCTCTTAGAATTCTAGATGCTGACGGTACGGGGGAGGTGCCCAATCTGGTCAAAGCCATTGAGTACGCTGTCAATAACGGAGCTGATATCATTAACTTAAGCTTAGTTGGTTATGATTATAGCCAGGAACTTTTTGATGCCGTTAGGTCGGCTAACGCTCGGGGAGTGTTGGTGGTGGCGGCCGCTGGTAACGCCGAAGATGGTTTAGTTGACGGAATTAATCTTGATAACAGGCCGGCTTACCCGGTTTGCTACGGCAATAATACTGATAATAATTTAATTATCGCCGTTTCTTCCGTTGATGACAAAAAGAACAAATCTGTTTTTTCTAATTATGGCAGCTGTGTGGACGTCTCCGCTTTTGGCGAGAAAATTCTCAGTGCCTCTTTTTATTATCCAGAGAAGGGTTTGGATGATTATTATCTTTATGATTGGAACGGAACTTCCTTTGCCACCGCTTTGGTTTCTGGCGCCGCCGCCCTAGTTAAGGCGAAAAATAAGTCTTTTACGCCGACCAAGATCACTGACGCTCTTTTGAGTACAGCTGAAGATATTGATAGTTATAATTCTCAATATCGGGGCTTGCTTGGCCGGGGTTTGATTAATGTTTTTAGCGCCGTAAATTATTTGCCGCCGGTCGCTCCCGGCCGTTTGGTAAAATTGAAAACTTCCAACACCGTCTATTATGTCGACTCCAATAACACCAAACATCTTTTTCCCAATGAAAGTGTTTTTTGGAGCTGGTATAGTGGTAACTGGCCCGATCAGAAGATAGCCATTGTTGGTCAGGAAGAGATGGACGGCTTGAGATACGGCTCAAATATGACCATCAGAGCCGGCACTAATTTGGTGAAATTTGGCAGTAGCAATAAAATTTATTTTGTCTCCGGTGGTAACCGACTGGTGCAGCTTAATGAGGCTTTGGCCCGTCAGCTTTTTGGCACAAACTATTATCAGCGGTTGGCCAAATTAAGCGAGGGTTTTGTGGCTGATTATTTTGAGGCTCCGGCTTTAAGTGAAGGGCTCTATCCCGACGGCTCTTTGATTCAGTACAAGGACTCCGGCGACATTTACTATATCCAAAATGGCACTAAGCGTTTAGTGACGGCCGCTGGCCTGGCGGCTAACAATTTCAAGAAAGAGTTTGTTATAAGAGAAGTTGGCAGCAGTTTGTCTTATAGAAACGGCGCCAATCTGGACGCCTGGGAAGAGGGGGTCTTTCCCTATCTCCTGATTAATTAATTTTTTTGTGCTGCTTATGTTTGAAAAACTTAAAAAAATAAAAAATCAAATTAGCGGCTTCTATTTTTTCCGGAGATACATGATTGCCAAGGAGTTTATTAAATTTTGTTTGATTGGCCTGACCAATCTGTTTGTCGATATGTCCGTTTATTGGCTCTTGACCCGCTTTTTTCATTTCTATTATTTATTAGCGGCCATTTTTTCTTTTGTAGTGGCGGTAACCTGGAGCTTCTACCTCAACCGGCACTGGACTTTCCGTCATCAGGAAAAAGACCTTTCTCGGCAATACATAAAATTTTTTATCGCCAATCTTATCAGCATCTTCATTAATCTCTCACTTTTTTATGTTTTGGTTGACTATTGGCATTTCTACGACCTATTAGCCAAGTTTTTGGCGGCGATGATCGTGGCTTTCCTTAATTTTTCTCTTAATAAATTCTGGACCTTTAGAAAACCGGCCAATAGTCAAACAACTCGAACTCCTTAGCCGCCGACTTGTTTTTAAAGGCGTTTTTTTATATAATAAGGGCAACAAAACTTAACCCATAATTTATGACTCAAAAAATAATTTTTGACAAAAAAAACATTCTGATAGTCGGTGGCGCCGGTTTTATCGGTTCTCATCTGGGAGATGAATTGGTAGTTAAAAACAAGGTGATTTGTCTCGATAATTTTCTGACCGGTACCGAGCATAATATCGCCCATCTTTTACAAAATCCCAATTTTAAATTTATTAATCATAATATTGTCGAGGCGATTAACCTGGAAAAGCAGCCGGACTTAAAAGAGTTTAGAATCGAATTTCAGGGTTTGCAGGAAATTTATTTTTTGGCCTCGCCCACCTCGCCGCGCGATTATTCCAGGTATCCTATCGAGACCCTGCTGGCCAATTCCGTTGGTTTGCGTAACGCCTTAGACTTGGCGGTGAAGTATAAGTCGCAGTTTTTGTATGTGTCTGGCTCGGCGGTCTATGGCCAGGTCGAGGATAAAAAAAAGGTGAAAGAGGATTATGTTGGCAGAGTTGATCAGTTGGGCCCGCGTGCTTGTTATGAAGAAGCCAAGAGATTTGGCGAATCACTGGTTAATAATTATCGTCTCAAATACAATATAGACGCCAAGATAGTCAGGGTGTTTAATTGTTACGGACCGCGGATGCGTTTGGGCGACGGTCGGATGATTCCCGAAATAATCGAGCTGGCCTTGAAAAATAAAGAAATAGTGATTTACGGCGAAAAGAAAAGTGCTGGTTCTTATTTTTATATCTCTGATTTGATCAAGGCGCTGATCAAGATGATGTCCAGTGGCGAAATCGGTCCGCTTAATCTGGCTTCGGAGTGGCAAAACAGTTTTGAGGAAGTGGCGCAAAAAATTATTCAGCTGACTGGTTCGCAAGCCAAAGTTAAATATGAATCAACCGGCGGCCTGATGGCGCCGCAACTTCTAGGCGATATCACTCAAGCCAAAGAAAGGCTGGGTTGGTTTCCTATAGTTTTGCTCGATGAGGGTTTGAAAAAAACCATCGACTATCTTAGCGCCCAGCAGGGAATATTGGATCTAAATTGAAGTTTTTTATAAAATAACCCCCGACCGGGGGTTTGTTTTTTTATCTAAAAAGTGCCATAATTTAGTTATGAAAATATTAGTTTTAATTCCTGCCAAAGACGAAAAGGCCAAAATTTTTTCGGTGGTTAGAGAAATTAAAGATTGTGGCTTCGAGGTGTTGGTGATTGATGACGGCTCTTCGGATAATACCGGCGAACTGGCCAAAGCCGCCGGCGCCAAGGTTCTAAGGCACGTTATTAATCGTGGCCAAGGAGCGGCCTTAAGAACTGGTTTGTCTTATGCTCTAAAAGGCGATTATCAAGCCGTGGTTTTTTTTGATGCCGACGGACAAATGCTGGCCTCGGAAATAGAAAAACTATTGGAGCCATTGCTTTTAAAGAGAGCTGAAGTGGTTTTGGGCTCGCGGTTTCTGGGTCGGGCGGAGAATATTTCCTTTTCGAAATTAATAACCTTAAAACTGGCTTTGCTTTTTACTAAACTAACCACCGGTCTGAAATTAACTGACGTTCATAACGGATTCCAGGCTTGGGATCTAAGTGCTCTGGAGAAAATCACCCTCACGCAAGATCGTTACGCCTACGCCTCGGAAATCTTAAAAGAAATCGCTCACAAGCGGCTTAGGTACCAGGAAGTCCCGGTGACTATCAAATATACTGATTATTCCAAAAAGAAAGGTCAGAGTATTTTTAATGCTTTGCACATTCTCTGGGATTTAATGATTAAAAAATAATTTATGCTGATTCAATTCATTCTCATTTTTTTTATTTTGCTTTTGGTTCTACGTTTGATTTGGCAATTAAAAAACAAAGAAATTTCGGGTTGGCAATTTTTGTCCTGGCTAGTTATTTGGTTTTTAGCCATCATTATTATCTGGTATCCCCAAGTGACTATCTTTTTGGCCGGCCAATTGGGCGTGGGCCGGGGCGTCGATCTGGTTATTTATTTGTCGGTGATTTTACTTTTTTATCTATTGTTTCGTCTGCTTTTGAGAATAGAGAGAGTGGAAAAAAATATCACAAAAATTACCCAGGAGCTGGCCGTCAAAAAAGATCAAAATCATGAGTCCGACTAAAAGAGTAACCATTATCATTGTTACGCACAATGGACGGCACTATTTGCCGGAATGCTTGGCTAGTGTTTTCGATCAGCATTATCTCCAAAGCCTTTTGAAAATAATCGTTATTGATAATGATTCTTCAGATAGCACGGTTAGCTATTTGCGGCAGTGGCCGCAGGTAAAGGTGGTGGTTAATCGTAAGAATTTAGGCTTTGCGGTGGCCAACAACCAAGGCTATTATTTGGCTAAAAAACAGGAAGCGGATTATCTTTTTTTATTGAACCAGGATACTGTCTTGGAAAAGAATTGCCTGCAGCGTCTGGTGACTTTAGCGGAAAAAAATCACAAAATCGCCGCCGTTCAGCCAAAAATTCTGCTCCACCCGGAAAAGCACCTGATTAACAGCTTGGGTAATTGTATAAATTTTTTAGGCTTTGCCTATTGCGACAAGTACCGGGCCAAAGACAGCCAGCCCTTAGTCGATCCGTTTGAGGTCACCTACGCCTCGGGAGCCGCCTGTCTGCTTAGGATGTCGGCCCTGGAGCAAACCGACCTATTTGATCCGCGTTTATTTATGTACCATGATGACGTCGATCTCGGTTGGCGCCTACGCTTGGCCGGTTATCGGATTATGGTCGATCCGCTGGCGGTGGTCTATCATAAATACACCTTTGGCAAAGGCAAATACAAATTTTATTACCTGGAACGCAATCGTTTATTAGTTTTATTGCAGAATTACCGTTTATTGACTTTGGTTATTTTTTTGCCGCCATTGGTTCTAATGGAGGCGGGTATGCTGCTTTTCGCTCTGAAAAACGGTTGGCTGAAAGAAAAAATCAAGGGCTATTTTTGGCTGTTGTCTCACTGGCCGTCGATTTTAAGCCAGCGTCTCCGGGTGCATTTTCAGATCAGAAAAGTAAGCGATCGTGAAGTTTTAAGGTTTTTCAGCGGCGCGATAAAATCGGAAGAACTGAAAAACCCCCTGCTCGTGTATTTAGTGAATCCACTGTTATCTCTATACTTCTGGTTGGCTAAAAAAATTATTTTTTGGTAAAAAGCTTAACAAGACTTAGCGCTATTATTTTTTTTAACTTTAGTTTAAATGGACCAACGGCTTTATCTAGCGACAGCGGCTGATGATAATTACGCGGCGCCTTTGGCCGCGATGCTGGCTTCTTTGTTGGAGAATGTTGCTCCGGCTTTTGGTGTTGAAATAAAAATTTTGACCAGCGATTTCAGCCCGGCCAATCAGAAAAGACTAATCGACTCTTTGGCGGGTTATAATTGCTCTTGCCAGTTTGTGGCTATCGGCTCGGAGCAAAAAAAATTTTTCGCCACCGGTCTTAATGCCAATACTCATTTGTCCGAAACGGCTTATTACCGGCTGCTCTTGCCGGAGCTTTTGCCGCAAATTGAAAAAATAATTTATCTCGATTGCGATTTAATAGTTCGTGGCGACATTTCTCGTCTGTGGCAAACCGATCTGGAAAAACAGGTCATTGGAGCGGTACCGGTACAGTTTTTGTTCTATTATGACTTGTTTTCCGAAGTTTTTTCTTTGCCGGTAAACCACGGCCTGTTCAATTCCGGCGTCATGCTGCTGGATTTGGCAGGTCTGCGCCAAATGGAATTTGTCAGGCTGGCGCGGGAGTTTATTGTTAAAAATAAAAACAAATTAACCATCGCTGCCGATCAGGACGTTTTAAATGCCATGCTTATTGGCAAATTCAAAAAAATTGACTTAAGCTGGAATCAGACGGTAGAGCTTTTTGTCGGCCGGGGCTACCAGAATTCCGCTGCCGGCAAGTATCAGCTTTACAGTAAAAACGAATTTCTGACCGCCCAAAAAAAGCCTTTAATAGTTCATTTCGACGGCGCTCTCAAGCCCTGGCACCATGGCCTCGCGCATCCTTACAAAAAAGAATATTTTTTGTATCTCAAAAAAACCGCTTTTAAAAGCCAGAAAAAACAGTGGAATTTCAAGCGCTTTTTGTCTTTTTACGGCTACTATAGCCTAAAACTTTTGCCGGAAAAATTTTTCCACTGGCTTTGGCCGGTTTTGAACAATCTTTACAAAAAGAAAAATTTTTCCGATTGGAAATAATTTATGTCTAAAAGAAACGTTTTAAAAATAATTTTTACTTGGTTGCTGGCAATTATTTGGGGCGGTTTGATTTTTTATTTGTCTTCGGTTTCTGATTTTTCCGTTGCTACTGGCACTGCCAAGCGCAGCAATTTTTTATCTGGTATCATTCACGTCTTGCTTTATATAATTTTGTCATTTCTGTTAATTCGCGCTTTGCTGACCAGCGGTTTGAGCCGGGGTCGGGCTTTTCTTTTTGGTTTTTTGGTCGCTTCGCTTTATGGAATCAGCGACGAATGGCACCAGTCCTTTGTGCCCTCTCGCGAAGCCAGGGTCACCGACTGGCTCTTGGATGTCGCCGGCGCTTATTTGACACTAAGCTGCTATACCTATAAATATAAATACCGCCGCCGCCAGTGAAAGCCGCTAGTACTAGCGGCTTTTTTGATAAAGATTCTGGTAAACTTTTCCCAGAAAATTTTTTATTGTTTGCCAGTCTTCTCGCTCATAAAAACCAAACAGGCGATAAAGTAGTAAATAAATTATTACTGCCAGTGGTCCCAGAACGATCAAGGCAAAGAGATTAACGCTTAGCGGTATCAGTATCAGAATGTCAACCAAATAAGCCGCTACCGCGGTGAGAATAATTTTGAAATACAATTTGAAATATTCTTTGGCTCTGTTTGTCAGATGAAAAAAATGTTTTTCCGCGTAGCCGAACATTATTATAATTGGCAGAACTGAAATCAGAAAGGCCCAGGCCGCGCCAGTGATGCCAAAGGTCGGCAAGAGAGCGAGGATTAGGATAAGGTTGAAAATTGCCATCAGCACCGAACAAACTGCCAAAAATTTTGTCTTTTCCAGCCCCAGTAAAAAACTAGTTAAGGGACGAGACAAAGAGATGACAAAATAAGTCAGGGCTAAAATTATCAAAATAGCGGTGGACTTTTCCGCCAGTTCGGCGCCGATCCAAAAAAATAGTATTTTGTAAGCAAAGGCGATGATGGAAACGGTGATGGCCGCGCTCAAAATGGTAATCAACCTCAAAGATTTGATGTAAATGTTTTTTATTTTTTCATTTTCCTTCACGCCCTTTAAGCCGGCCACCATCGGAAAAAGCACGGCGGTTAGGCTGTTGGTAACGCCCGGGGTGTGATTGGCGACATTGCCCGGCAAGCTGTAGTAAGTCAAAGCCGTTGGGCCCAAAAAAATAGGAATCAGCAATCGATCCAAATAATTTAAAGAGGAGCCGGCCAGATTACTGACAAAAGTCTTTAGCCCGAATTGGTAGCAATTTTTAACTTCTGTTTTTACCCAAGCCAGCTTCAGCTTGGCCAGTGGCAGGATTTTTTTGGCATAGCGCCTGTAAACAAAAGAAAAGACCAAAGCCAAGCCGGCCTGTAGCGCCAGGATGGCAATTAATTTGTAGCCCAAAAGAGCCAGGGCCAGAGCGCCCAGATTCAGGATTGTCAGTTGGGTCAAATCGATTTTTGTCGACAAATCGAATCGTTGCAGGGCTCGGGGCGTAATGGTAAAAACCGAGTTAACGGTGTTGATAAAAAAGGTTATGCCCGCCAGAGAAAAAGTTATCAAAAAAAGATTTTGGTCCAAAGAGCTGTTTTGAAAAATGGCCTTTCCCCAATACCCCAAAGCGACCATAATGGCCAGCCCCAGAACGCCGATAATGAAGAAAAGCGAGTTATTGGAATAAAAAAGATTTTTTATTTTATTTTCTTCTTGTTGGGCGTGATATTGGGCCAAATATTTGATTAAGGCCGTTGACAGTCCTAGGTCCAACAGGCCCAAAAGAACAAGAATGGTGTTAATAAGCACATACAGCCCGTAACGCTCCACGCCCAGTTTATAAACCAGAACCGGTGTGACAAAAATAGAAAAAACAATCGGAAAAGCGTAGCCGACAAAAGAGAAAGAAGAATTTTTTAGAGCCTGATAAGCTGGGGAGTCGTTTTCCATGTCATTTAATTTATACAATAAATTTAGCTTTCAGGCAAATATTTTGGTTTGCCAAAAAGGTAAAAAATAGTTAGAATTAAAGGGAAAAAAGAATCGAGAAATTATGAAGATTTGTTATTTTGGTATTTATGATCCTCTTTATTGCCGCAACCAGAATCTGCTTTCCGGGCTAAGGCAAAATGGCGTGGAGATTATCGAGGTTAATGATAATACTCCTTCGCTTATAAAATACTGGCGATTAATTAAAAAGCATTGGGCAGTGAGAAATCAATATGACTTGCTGCTGGTTGGTTTCTGCGGCCAGATTGTAATGCCATTGGCCAAATTATTGTCTCGTAGAAAAATAGTTTTTGATGCCTATATCTCTCTCCATGATGCCAAAATTTTTCAGCAATCACCCCGGCCTAATTTTTTTAAAGCAGGCTATTATTATTTTTTGGATTGGCTTTCTTGCCGTTTGGCCGATGTGATTTTACTGGACACCAAGGAGCATGTCGAGTATTTTGCCAAAACCTTTCAGCTTAAGCCGCAAAAGTTTTTAGTGGTTTATGGCGGAGTTGATGATCGGATTTTCTCGCCCTGTTTGTCTCCGGCCGAAAAGAAAAAATTTATCGTTGAGTTTCATGCTTATGCCACTTTGCTTCACGGTTTGAAATACATCTTATTGGCGATGAAAGAACTGCAAGACAAGGGGGAAAGTGTAGAATTGTGGTGCGTCGGCGCTGGGCTCGAATACGACAGGCAGAAGCAATTTGCTCAAATAGAATTAAAACTGGATAATGTCAAATTTATGTCGCCACTTCCACCAGAACGTCTACGGCAGGAGGTAATCTGTGGCGCTGATGCCGGCCTGGGTATTTTTGGCGAGACCGACAAAGTTGATCGGGTCATTCCCAACAAGCTTTATGAACTAATGGCTTGCAAGATTCCGGTAGTTAGCGCCGATACGCCGGCGGTGCGCGAGCAATTTGCCGATCATAAACACCTGTTGCTTTGCCCTAAGGCCGATCCCAGAGTTTTGGCTCAAGCCATTTTGGAGCTGAAAAACAACTCTCAACTGCGAAAGAGTCTGGCCGAAAACGCTTATCAAAAAATAAAAACAGATTTAAATCCCAAAGTCATAGCCCAGAAATTATTGGCTGATTTGGCTAAACTGAAAACAATATGAAACTCATCGCTTTAATGCGCGTCAAAAATGAAATCGACCTGATTCGCGAGTCGCTCTCGCGTCTTTCCGAGCTGGCCGACGAGATTATTATTGTCGACAATGGCTCGACCGATGGCACGGAAAGGGTTTATGGCGAATTTCCCAAGGTGATAAAGATTTTAGAAACGGTTGGTTTTAACGAGGGTCGTGACAAAATCATGTTGCTCAGTGAAGCCAAAACTAGACATCCCGACTGGTTGATTTTTTTAGACGCTGATGAGATTTTTGAAAAGAATTTTACCAGAAGCGATCTGGAAAAATACATGAGTTTAAAATACGATCGGATTAATTTCCGTTTGTGTCATTTTTGGCTAGGTCGTCGGCAGTGTCGCTGGGGCAAAAAATATTTCCTGTATTCGCTCCAGCCCCTGCGATGCATGTGGCGCAATCAGCCGTCGGTTTATTTTGCCGATAAGAGAATTCACAATGGTGATATCCAGGGCGATTTTAAAAAAGTTTATTTTTCACCTTACCGGCTCAAACACTTCGGCTTAATTAATCGCGAAAGGATTCTGCAAAAAGTAAATTTGTATCAGTCGATAGACGATAGTCGCAATTACGACCACCTCAATCCCGACAGAAACGTTTTTACTTTGCCTTTCATTGAGTTTAGCAATAAATTTGTCAATTATCTTTTTATCCTCAAGTTGAAATATCTGGAGCATTTCCTGTGGCTCCTGGCCGTTGTTTATTTAAAAATATTTAAACCGCAAAAATGAAAATTGCTTTTCTTCATCCGATTTACAAACCCTACACTCGCGGTGGCGCTGAAACCGTGGCGCAAAATATTGTCGAAGGATTAAAGAGGCGCGGTGAAGATATTTTTGTAATTTCCCTCGGTTATGAGGACAAGGTTGATTATGTCATCCCGACCCCGCCTTTGACGGGGGATGGATCACAAGTCAGCCAAAATAAGGACGGGATTGCCACGTCACCTTCAGTTCCTCGCAATGACAAAATAAAAGTCTATCGTCTCAAGTCTTTTAATTTGTTTAATTTTTTAGACATCAACAAGAAGCCCTCTTGGCTACGCCTACCTTGGCATCTGATAGATATGTTTAATTTTATTCAGAGCCGGAAAATCGAAAAAATTCTGCTTCAGGAAAAACCAGATTTGGTGTTTATGCAAGGCCTCAAGGGTTTGAGTTATTTGTTGCCCAGGAAAATCAAGCAGATGAAGATTAAGCATCTTTACCGTGTTTTTGATATGCAGCTGATTCATCCGACCGGCCTGCTGTTTGACCGGGAAAATATAATCAGCGGTTCCTTGGCAAAGATTTACAAATGGTTTTGCCGATGGCTGTTTGATTCGCCCCAGTTGGTGATTTTTCCTTCGCATTATGTTAAGTCGATTTACGAAAGCAATGGCTTTTTCAAAAATTCGGCGAAAGAGGTCTGGTCTAATCCCGTTGTCATTCCCAGCCTCAAGGGGGCGTCCGCCTTGGCTCAGCGAGACAGGTGGGAGTCTCACGGCAGAAAAAATACAGACGGCAAGCTCAACCTTTTGTTTCTCGGCCAAATAGAAGAATACAAGGGCATTTTTAAGCTAATGGAGGCCCTGGGGGGGCTAGATGGCGATTGGACACTGAATGTCGTGGGTGATGGCAAAGCCTTGTCAGAGGCCCAAAAAATGGCATTAGAGGCCTTTCCAGAAGGGCCTAAGGGGTTCAAAATTAGGTTTTGGGGTCGCCTTACCCAAAAGGAGCTGGAAGAGCAAATTTGGCCGATTACCGATCTCCTGGTCAATCCTAGCCAGGTACCGGAGACTTTTGGCCTGGTGGTGGCCGAAGCCCAGGCTCATTGCGTGCCGGTTTTGGTTTCCGGACGTGGCGCTTTGCCGGAATTGGTGCGGGAGGACGAGACTGGCTGGGTGGTAAAAAACAACGATTGGAGAGAAAAGATAGAATGGTGTTTGGCCAACCAAGAACGACTAGAAACGATGAGGGAAAAATGCCTAATTGAGGCTCAAAAATACAACCTGGAAAATTATTTGAATAAGCTTATGAAGTTTGGTAAGATGGGGGAGTAATTTACTTTTTCATATCTCAAGAAAAGAAAAAGCTAACAAAAAGAAAAGTCGCGAGCTATTTGAAAATTCAGACAAAATTCATCATAATTGTCGCTAAGGTCATTAACTCGCCCGCCATGGGCGGGCTCGAACAGAATGACCTTTCCGCCAAAGGCGGAACGCTCCAATTATTAGATTTTGTAGCTGAATTTTCAAGTGCTCGCCAGGATAGAGTTTTTAATAATATATATATGACTAGAAATTTTACCTGCCCATATTGTAATAGGCCTACAACCATTACGGATCCCAATTATTTCGAACATTTTGTTGTAATTAAAATCAAAGAATCTAATATGGGAGACGTCGGGCTAAAGATTATTGCCATAACTTGTCCTAATATTGACTGTAACAAGCTTTTTCTAAAAGTTGATTTAAGTGAAGCTGTACATGAATATGCGGATGTGTATGGTGTGGGAGAAATTTTAGAAAATTGGCGGTTATTGCCAGAATCAGAAGCGAGGACATTGCCTGACTATATCCCAGAGGCCATACGTAAAGATTATTATGAGGCGTGCCGCATTCGTGATTTAAGCTCAAAGGCATCAGCTACGCTTGCCCGCCGTTGTCTACAGGGAATGATTCGTAATTATTGGGCGATAAAAAGAGAAAGACTTCAAGACGAAATTAACGACCTAGAAGATAAAGTTGACCTGGACACATGGACCAGTATTAATGCCGTACGCAGTGTTGGAAATATTGGCGCTCATATGGAAAGAGACATTAATATTATAGTTGATGTTGAGCCTGGAGAAGCACAATTGTTAATAGGATTAATTGAACAGTTAATAGATGACTGGTATGTGGTACGCGAAAATAGACGCAAACGTACTGAAGAATTAAAAAATCTTGTTTTTAGCAAAGAAAAACAAAAGAACGTCAGCACCGAAAACGATTAGAAACAAAAATATGGAATATTTTTTAATTATTTTAGTTCTCATCCTGCTGGCCGTTATCATTGCCATGTTTTTTGTATTTAGTAAAAAATTTACCGAGCTCGGCCAAAGCAAAAAAGACGACCAGTCATTCTTAATGTTGCAAGAAAGGATAAAAGAACTGAATCAAACGGTTGACTTTAAATTGTCCGAGTCTAACAAAAATATTCAAAGCCAATTTAATCAAAGCGTTGGCATTGTACGAAATATTACAGAGAGAATTGTCCAACTGCAGGAGACTAACAAACAAGTAATGGGGTTTTCCGAGCAACTCAAAAATTTGGAAAAGGTTTTGACCAGTCAAAAACAGCGTGGCAACCTTGGTGAGGCCGGTTTGCAGCTGGTTTTAGAAAATATTCTTCCGCCTAATGCTTTCAAACTACAATATAGGTTTGATGACGGCGACACGGTTGATGCCGCGATTTTTACCAAAGACGGCATTATTCCCGTTGACGCCAAATTTTCTCTGGAAAATTACAACCGCATTGTCGGCGAGGTCAACGAAGAACGGCGAATGGCGTATGAAAAAGAATTTAAAAACGATCTCAAAAAGCGGATTGATGAAACCGCCAAATACATCAAGCCAAGCAAGGGCACCATGGACTTCGCTTTCATGTTTATTCCGGCCGAAGCGATTTATTATGACTTGTTGGTTAATGAAGTGGGCGCGGTCAAAGTAGATACCGGCGGCTTGATCGATTATGCTTTCAAACAGAAAAAAGTGATCATTGTTTCACCCACCACCTTTGCCGCTTATCTGCAGACGGTTTTACAGGGGCTGCGCGCTCTAAAAATTGAGGAGCAGACCAAGGAAATTATCAAACGGGTGGAGATGCTTCAGCGTCACTTGGTTAGTTATGACGACAGTTTTAAAAAATTGGGAAATAATTTGGCCACTACTGTTAATGCTTATAACACAGCAGACAAGGAGTTAAAGAAAATAGATAAGGATGTTATAAAAATTACCGGCGCGGAAAGCGAGATTGAAAATTTACAGATTGAAAAACCGAAAGTTTAAATATTTTGGATGAACATTCAGCGAGGGAGGGTTGGGCCATGTTTGATTTTGGAATGCTGGCGGCAGTGAAGAAGCACTTGTTTTCTCTGTTGGCTAATATGCCTACGCGGCAATGTTTAGCTTGTCACGGGGTGTTCGCGCAACAGAAGGATGGCAAGTGCCCGCTTTGTGGATCAAACGAGGTAATCCCGTCGTGGTAGCTCATTGGCGCACTTGAAGATCAGCAAAGGAGGTTATAGGCATGGATGAAGGAAACCGTGAGAAGGTTGATCGTTATTTCGGAACCGGTGATCGTAGTGTGGAGTGCCTGAACTGCAAGACCGTTTTCACTCTACACAGCAACCAGCCGGCCGGAAGTTGGTGCCCGGCATGCGAACCGCAGCGATCGGCGGCCGCGCGAGCCAGGGTAGAAGCTCTCTACAGGAAGATGGAGTTAGACGCACTGAGAAATCGGCAACGCTGCTCTGACTTGTGGGATATCGCTTGGACCAATCGCCAAATAGCTGCGATTTAGCCTGGAGTATCGGCTCCGGCACGAACTCAGGGAAAGCCGCGCGCTTTCCCTGTTCATCTAAGATATTTAAGTAAACAATTTATGCCTGACAAAAAGCCCGGCGTCGGTTTCGGCGTCATGATTTTGAGAAACGGTCAGGTGCTTTTAGGTAAAAGGCACGATGACCCGGAGAAGGCCTCTAGTTTGCTGCACGGCGAAGGCAGCTGGGCTATGTCTGGCGGTAATAAGAAATAAAATACCATTTTAATTGCTAAAGTATGCCTAAAATCGGAATCATCGGCGGCTCGGGGCTGGATGACCCGCAGATACTGAGTGAGCCGCAAGAGAAAGAAGTAAAAAATAAATACGGCCAGTTGGCCTCACCTCTAACTGTCGGCAAAATTGCCGGAGTCGAGGTAGTGATTTTGGCGCGTCATGGCAAGAACCACGGCGTGCCCCCGACTCTTATTAATTTTTTGGCCAACATTTTGGCCTTAAAAGAGGAGGGTTGCACACACATTTTGGCGACCACGGCCGTCGGTTCGCTCCGAGAAGAAATCAAGCCGGGCAACCTGGTTTTTCCGGATCAGTTCATTGATTTTACGCGTCATAGAAATTTGACTTTTTTTACCGATAGTGTGGTGCATACTTCCATGGCCGATCCGTACGACCAAAATTTGCGCGACTTGCTCTGTCGGACTTGCGACGAGCTGGGCTATGCTTATAATCGCGATAAGACAGTTATTACTATTGAGGGGCCTAGGTTTTCTACCAAGGCCGAGAGCCACATGTTTCGAGGTTGGGGCGCCGATATTATCAACATGTCTACTTGTCCAGAAGTAATTTTGGCTAATGAGTTGAAGATTCCGTATCAGACTATAGCCATGTCTACCGATTATGACACTTGGCGCGAAGGCGATGACCACGTCACCTGGGAAATGATTTTGAAAATCATGAACGAAAATGCAGAGAAAGTGAAGCAGCTGCTTATTAATGTGATTCCAAAGATAAAATGAACGAACAATTCAAAAATGCTTTAAAAATGGTTGCCAAAACTCTGAATGAATCAGGTGTTGACTGGGTCATCTGTGGTAGCACTAATTTTTATTTGCAGGGCATGGATGTGAGTCCCAGAGATATAGATGTTTGTATTAAACATGGCGACTTTTCTAGAGTGCTAGAGCTGTTTTCTGATTTCGAGTTTAGCGAAGCAACGGATCTTTCCAATGGAGAAGGTCAGGAGCGGAGATTTTATATAAATGATGTTGAAGTTCAGATTTGCGCTGATTATGATTTTGGTTTTTACTACCGGCAAATGAGCGACCCACAAAATATTGTTAAATTGGATTTCGAGGGCGTCGAAATTCCCGGGTTAAAATTAGAGTCAGAATTGCTGTGCTATAAACATTTGGGAAGAGCAGATAAGGCTGATAAGATAGTGGAGTTTATTAAGAATAAATTATAAAACTGAAAATAAAAATTTATGCCCATCAAATCTCGTATCCGCACAGTGCCAGACTGGCCCAAAAAAGGCGTTATGTTTCGCGATATCACCACTTTAATCAAAGATCCGGTGGGTCTGAAATTATGTATTGACGATTTTGTCGCTCGTTACCAGGGTAAAGAGGTTGATGCGATTGTCGGCATCGACAGCCGCGGGTTTATTTTGGGCGGCGCCTTGGCTTATCTTTTGGGTAAGGGGTTTGTGCCAGTTAGAAAAAAAGGTAAGTTGCCGGCCGAAGTTGAGAGCGAGGAATACGCGCTGGAGTATGGCACCGATACAATTGAGATCCACAAAGATGCGATTGAGGCGGGACAAAAAGTGGTGATTATTGATGATTTATGTGCTACCGGTGGCACTGCTTTGGCCGCCTCCAAACTGGTAAAAAAACTCGGCGGTGAAATCGTGGAAATGGCTTTTGTGGTTGATTTGCCGGATTTGGGCGGCAGTAAAAAGTTGCGCCAGGCCGGCCTGGCGGTCTATACTCAGACAAATTTCGAGGGAGAATAAAAAGAACAGGCCGTCTCTCTCTCGAGAGACCGCCTGGTGGTAAGGTGCGCGTTGTCTGCGGCTACCGTTGCTCCGGTCATTTCTCCGGCGGCTGCTGCAGTTCTTGTAGCCTTTCAATCGTAGTCGCGGTGGCTTCGGCCTTTGTCCGGGTATTACGTAGCACTTCGTCGAGCACTCTGACCAGAATGCCGAACCGTGGATTGGTCGGGTCTTTGGCAAACTCCTTCAGGAAGCGGGCTGCCATCTGTTCTCCGGATTCGTCATACACCTGGTCCAGCAAAGCGCCGCAACACTCGTCGACTATTAGCCGGCCGAGGAATACTGAAAGTCGGCGTCCATTCTCGCTGACATCGAGCTTGGGATAGCTGGTGCCGCATGCCTCACAGGTGACTGCCCTGGTCGTACTCGTGCTTGCATTGCACCAAGCACGGACGCTGGGACCTGCCGGTCTATCAAGGAGCGGTTTTGCCATGGTCGTTTCCTTTCGGTTATTGTCCTAGCATTTATCGCCCGCAGCTTACCAAAAGTTTTGTTAATTTGTCAAATGAAGAAAATTATTTTTATTTTAGTTCTGACTCTGGTTGTTTTTATTGGTTTGAATTTCACCGCGCCGTTAAGAATTCAGGGCGACGGCGTTTTTTATTATTCTTGGTTGCATTCTTCCTGGTTCGACCACGATCTTGATTTCAGGAATCAGCTGGAGCATTATTCTTCCTACGACGTTGCTAGCCGGTGGTTTTTAGAAAAAAATATCACCACGCCTCTTGGCCGTGTGCCCAATGCCTATGCCTATGGCGCGGCCTTGATGTGGCTGCCGTTTTTTCTGATCGCTCATCCGTTGTCTTTGGTTTTCCAAGGCGTTAATCAATCGCTTTTTGCCGCCGACGGTTATTCTTATTTTTATAATTTGTTTTTAAATTTTGGTTCCTGGTTTTATAGTTCGCTCGCCCTGATTTTTTGTTTTAAAATTCTAAAAAGATTTTTCAGCGAACGGACGGCTTTCTTGTCCGCTCTGGCAATCTATCTGGCGACGCCATGGTTCTATTATCAGAATTTCGAGCCATTTATGGCGCACTCGGTCTCTTTGTTTTTGGTCAGCGTTTGGTTGTATCTGATGGTTCGGCTTTGGCATAAGGAAAAAGTGAATCATTGGCTGTTAATTTTTATTTTGTTTTTAATGTGCGCCACTCGTTGGCAAAATTTATTTTTTGCCGCCGCATATTTACCAATATTTTTTTTCCCCCTGCCAGAGGGGGAGACCAAGAGGGGGTGGGAGAAGAGGTGTCTTTTCTTTTTTAAAAAAATTTCGATTCTTGTCGTGCCGATAATTTTATTTGCTCTTAGTCAGGCCATAATCTGGGGCCGTCTTTATGGGCAATATCTACTTGTGCCGCAGGGCCATCGGTTCCTAAGGCCCGAATTTCACGGGCTGTACACGCTCTTTTCTTCGGATCATGGCCTGCTGTTGTGGTCGCCGATCCTGATTTTGGCCTTGATCGGTTTATACTGGCTGTGGAAAAAATCAAAATTTTTGACTGGCATTGTTTTGGCGGTTTTTATCTGCCAGTGGCTGATCAACAGCTCGCTCAATGATTTGGGCGGTGGCGATGCTTTCGGCGGCCGTCGTTTTATTGAAACCTTGCCGTTTTTGGCGCTGGCTTTGGCGGCACTAATAGAAAAAATAAAGAAACACTATTGGCAGGCTTTTGTTGTCATAATTATATTCATTGGCTGGAATTTTTTGCTTTTGGAAAATTACCGTCTACAAACCATTCCTCATGCCGGCCACTTTGATTTTTTTCAAGTTAATTTTTTTCAGGTTGTCGGCCGAGACATTAATAGATTTATAATCTCTAAATTTTAATTTATGGACGCCAAAACTATTGTCAGAAAACTAGACCAAAAATTGGCCCAGTTTGCCAATAAAGAGAGGGCCTATTGGAGCAAAAAATATCTAAAGAGCCATTTTGAATTTTATGGTGCCGACAACGAGGCTGTCGTTGCCATCGCCAAAGGTTTCAAAAAAGAAAATAAAGATATCATAACTTCCGATTTGTGGAAAATAATCGATCTGTTGTGGCAATCCGGCTGCCATGAACAACGCGCTTTGGCTATTAAAACATTGAAGCTATACCCCGATCTTTTGGAGATAAAGATAATGCCGCGTTTGGAAAAATTGCTTCGGACTTCGATCAATTGGGATCAGGTTGATGAAATTTCGGTACACTTGGTGGGGCGGGTGCTGGAAAAAGATTTTAAGCCAGGGGAGAAATATTTGATCAAGTGGAGTCAGAATAAAAATTTTTGGCTACGCCGAGCCAGTTTGCTAGCCCAACTTTTATTGTTTAGAAAAAAGCAAGGCGACAAAAAATTATTTTTCATTTTGGCGGAAAAAATGTTAGACGAAAGCAAGTATCCAAAAAATTATTTTGTCACGCCCTACACCGAAGAAAAAATGGGCCGGTTTTTTATTCGCAAGGCGATTGGCTGGGTACTAAGAGAATTGAGCGCCAAAGATCCGCAAGCAGTGGCAAGCTTTCTTAATAAGAATGAAAGGAAAATGTCTGGCCTGACTTATCGCGAGGGCAGCCGCAATTTGCCCAAAGCTTACAAAAATAAACTAAAATGATTAGCGCTTGGTCTCATTCTTATTTTTTTGCTATGATTAAGTTGATTAAAATTAAATTTATTTTATGAGTCAATCTAGTGTTCGCAAGTTAATCATTCCCGTGGCCGGTATTGGCACGCGCATGCTGCCAGTCACCAAGGCCCAGCCCAAGGAGATGCTGCCGGTTTTGGATAAGCCGGTTATTCAGTATATTGTGGAAGAGGCGGTCAAGGCCGGCATTAGAGACGTGATTTTTGTCACTGGCGCCAGCAAGCGTGCCATTGAAGATCATTTTGACCGCAACGAAGCTCTGGAGCGTGTTTGTCTGGAATCCAACAAAGAAGAGGTCTGCCGCAAGATCAAAGAAGTTGCCGAATTGGCTAATTTTATTTTTATTCGCCAGCGTGGACCATATGGCACGGGCACGCCGGTATTAAACGCCAAGGATTTAATTGGTAATGAGCCCTTTGCTGTGGTTTGGGGCGATGAAATTATCAAGTGCCCCGAAGGCAAGGCGCATCTCAAGCAGCTGATAGATGTTTATGAGAGATATGGCGATCCGGTGGTGACTGCTATTGATACCGATGACGAAGGCACTAAAAAATATGGCGTTGTCGAGGGTGTGAAGATTAGCGATGATTTGTATGAGGTAAAGAGGCTTTTGGAAAAACCAGGTCCCGCCGGCACTGCCAGCCGTGTCGGTTCGATTGGCGGCTATGTACTGACTCCCGATGTTTTTGAAATTATCGAGACGATGCCGGCGGTCAACGGCCGCGAAAGATATCTGACCGATGCCATTGATTTATTAATTAAAAAACGCCCGGTTTATGGCAAGGTTATCGAAGGCACGCAGCACGATACCGGCAATAAATTCAATTGGATCAAAACTAACATCGAGTTTGCCCTGGAAGATCCAGAAATTAGTCAGCGGCTTAAGGAATTTTTAAAAAGCGTAATTTAGTAAGAAAATAGAAAAAGCGACCAAAATCGCTTTTTTCATTTTAGCTTTGTTTGTGTTATAATATATCCCATGCTAGACCAAAATATTAAAAAGTTTTTGGCTAAACTCTCGCAGTCGTTTCTTTTGTTCGCCCCGCAACCGTTGGGGAGTGTTGTTAAAATAAAGCCAGTTGCAGAGATTGGCAATATCGACTGGTCGGGCGCTATGCCGCTCAACTCCTGGAAAGAAATTTTTTTACCAGCCAGAGAAAGATTATTCGACCTAAAGAAAAATTCTTTTTTTGAGTCCAAGACGGATTATCCGGCTACCGCCTGCATTGGCATTAATGTTTTGGATTTAAAGGCCTTTACTTTATTTGAACAGGTGTTCGGCCGCGATGCTTATTATCAACAGCGGCGTCGCAATCTGTTGCTTGTCGGCTACAGCGCCCAGTGGCCCAATGATTACAAAAAATACAAAGTTTTCAGTCATAACTGGGAAGAAGATATTTTAGAGCATCTGGTTTTTGATATTTTTATAATTCAACTGAAGAACGATAAAACCAAGATTTACTCCGGTTCAGAGAAAGGGCAATTGATTCTAGAAAAATACGGCCTGAAAAATTACACGCATTTGGAATTTGCCGGCGCTGTCAAAGAGCAAGGCCCGGATAAAAAAATGTTGGAGCTCAAGGAAAAGCTGGCTAAGGCCTCCAGCCACAAACTCTGGAACGAACTTGATAAAATTTGCCTGGCCTGCGGTAAATGCTCGATCGCTTGCCCCACTTGTTTTTGTTTTGATTTATTTGATAAAGTCGACCCCGATAAGAATTGTCGCGAGCGTTATTGGGGCAATTGTTTTTATAACGATTTTTCCAAGGTGGCCGGCGGTTTTAAAGAGCTAGACACAGTCAAAAAGAAGATTTATTTTTGGTATACCCACAAATTTGTCCGCATTCCGCACGAATATTCTCTGCCCGGTTGTGTCGGTTGCGGCCGTTGCACTCGTGTTTGTCCGGTGGGAATTGATATTGCCAAAAACGTTTCTATTATCGGTAAAATCAGATAGTTTCAATGAACAATATTTACCAAGCTCAACCAGCCAAAATAATCAGTGTCGTTCAAGAATCTTTAGACACCAGGTTTTTTCGCTTGACCTTTGTCAACAAAAAATTACAAAAGGAGCTGGCTTTTCTGCCGGGCCAATTCGTGCAAATCGGTTTGCCGGGCTGGGGCGAGTGTCCTATTAGCATCTGTTCTTCCCCCTCCAACGCCAATAAATTCTTTGAGTTAGCCATCAGAAACGTCGGTACGCTGACTAATGAGCTTAGTCGGTTGAAAGCCGGGGAAATAGTGTTTATCCGCGGGCCATACGGCAACGGTTTTGATATCGATTTTTCCAAAGATAAGCCGCTAGTGATAATCGGCGGTGGTTGCGGTTTTGTGCCACTAAGGCCACTGATTCAGGATTTTTTGGCTGGCCGTTTGTCTAGTTCCAGCCTGCAGATATTTTATGGCTGCCTCAATGAAAAAACCCTGTTGTTTAGAAAAGAATATCATCTTTGGAATCGCCGCGCCGAACTCAACATTATTTTGGAAAAGCCGTCCAGAGAATGGAAGGGCAAAAAAGGCCTGATTACAGATCTGCTGGCCCAAAAAAAGATTTCGGCCAGCTCGGTGGCTGTTCTGGTGGGCCCGCCAGTGATGTACAGGTTTGTCATCAAGGAACTCAAAAAAAGAAATCTGAAAGATGAAAATATTTATTTGTCGCTGGAGCGGAAAATGTATTGCGGCACTGGTGTTTGCCAGCATTGTGCCATTGGCCCGTATTATGTCTGTAAAGATGGCCCGGTTTTCTCTTGGAGCCAGCTGAAAGGTTTGCCTCAAGCGATTTAATTTATGCTGTTAACGGTTTTGTTCTTAATAATTATGGTGATTCTTGGCTCTGCCGCCGTTGCCGGTTTGTCTGCTGCTCCTTGGGTGCCAATGAGGAAAGCGGATGTGATACGAGCCGTGGAATTAGCTGAAGTGAAAGCCGGTGACAGGGTTTACGATTTGGGTTGTGGTGACGGTCGGTTGGTTTTTGCCGCCAGTGGTCGCGGTGCCAAAGCGATTGGCTTGGAAATTTCCTTATTGCCTTTTGTTATTGCCAAAATCAGAAGCTGGTTTCAGCCGCTGACCAGGGTGTCATTTAAAAGTTTTTTCAGACAGAATTTGGAAGATGCCGATGTGGTTTTCGTTTTTTTGATGAAAAAGATTTATCCGAAACTGGCGACAAAACTAACCAAAGAATTGAAGCCGGGAGCCAGAATCGTGGTTTACTGCTGGCCGATTGATGAATTAAAAAGCAGTCTGATTGAAAAAAATAAGCCAACCGAAAAAGATTTGCCGCTCTATCTTTATCAAATTTAATAATTAATTTAAAAACTATGTTTGGAGTCGCCCTCATTATCGTCGGAGCCATTTTTCTGCTCAAAGGTCTGGGCCTGTTATCCATGTTCCAATGGGACTTGATCTGGCCAGTCGTTTTAATTGTCATTGGTATCTTGATGGTTTTCAAAAGGAGGTAGCTCTCCCGGCCATAAGCTATAAATCTATTTATGTGCCTCACTCTGCCGGCCAAAGTTGTTAAAGTCAAAGGGTTACAAGCCGAGATTTTAGCCAGTGGCGCAAAACAAGTGGTGAAAATAGGCACTGCCGCTAAAATTAGAGCGGGGGATTGGGTGCTTTATACCAATAATTTTTTAATAAAAAAAATCAGTCAGACTGAAGCCGAAGAAATTTCCGCCTTGCTTGGTTCCTATCAAGGCGTTACCGAAGCTAAACTAGAAAAAAAATTAAAGGACATTCTAACGGCCTCGTCCGTTCGCGATCTAAACGTCGAAGAGATTGAATATCTTTTGGGAGTTGATGGTCAAATTTCACAGGCAGCTCTTTTTTCACAGGCCAATGTGGCCAGAAAAGCCAATATCAAAGATCATATCTGTATCCATGGCATTATTGAGTTTTCCAACCACTGTCAAAACGATTGTCTTTATTGCGGCCTAAGGAGAAGTAATGACAAAGTTAGCCGTTACCGCCTGTCGCCGGAAAAAATAATCAAAATAGCAGTGGCTGCTGTCAATAATCGCGGTTACAAGATTCTGGTCTTGCAATCGGGCGAAGACGATTATTATAGCGATGGTAAAATAGAATTAATTATAAAAGAAATAAAAAAACAGGCCAGAGTTTTCATTTATTTAAGTATTGGTGACAGAAGTGAAGCGGCTTACAAAAAATTCAAAGTTGCCGGCGCCAGCGGTGTCCTATACCGTTTTGAAACTTCCAACCCCGATATCTATGTCAGCCTGCACCCCGGCGACTCTCTGGAAAAAAGATTGGAAAATTTAGAAATGATGAGAAATCTGGGTTATGCGCTTTCCTCCGGGCCACTCATTGGCTTGCCAGCTCAAACATTAAAAGATTTGGCCAGTGATATAACACTAATGAAAAAGCTGGGTGTGTTTATGCCCTCAATGGGGCCGTTAATTCCTTCAGCCGAGACGCCGTTGGCCGGTGAAAAAAAGATTGATTTTGGCTTAGTTTTAAAAATGATTGCTGCCAGCCGTTTGGTTATGCCCAAAGCCAGAATTCCCGTTACTACTGCCATGGAGACTTTGGCGCGAGGCGAGGGAATAAGTATCGATGAAGCTAGACAGAAATGTTTTATGGCCGGCGCTAATTCCGTAATGTTGAATCTGACTCCTGAAACCCAACGGCAGAAATATTATATTTATGAAAACAAATTTTTTGATGTCGAAAAGAAATATGAGAATTGGGGGTTGTTTAAGGGAGAATTGAGTTATCGGATGTTGGAAGAAGAGTTACGGGTCAGTATTTAAAATAAAAAAAGAAGCAGCTTCAGGCCGAACTCGGCCCGAAGCTGCGAATGATCGCCTCTTGCCATCACACTTGCTGCTGAACCACTATCTTGCGGTAGTAGTCCAGCCCCGACCAGATGCAGACCGCGCTGATGAGTATCCCAGTGGTGTAGTACAGCATTTCCCTGAAGCCAGAGAGCGGACTTAAGTAGCTGCCCGGAACTGGTAGCGCCGCCACCAGGGAGCACATGCAAGTCAAATTGACCACGGTCTTGATCTTGCCCGAGGTCTTGGCGCCGATCACCTCGCGCGCGTAGTAGTGGCGCAGTATGGTGGAGAAGGTGTCGCGCAAGACGATGATGATCACCGGCAAGAGATGGATCATCCCATGAAAGTACAGCGGGACAAAAATCAAGATCAGCACTTTATCGGCCAGCGGATCCAGCCATTTGCCGGCAGCCGTGGAGCCCCAAAGACGAGCCGCGAGACCATCGAGCTTATCGCTTATGGCGCACCACAACACCAGTACAAACAGCAAGACGTGTGACTGAGGCGAGATTGGCGAATAGCACAGAATAATCAGCGCGGGGCCTGTCAAAACGATTCTCGACAGGGTGATAAAATTGGCAATATTCCTTTTCAAGGTACGCCCTCCTCAAGGGTTGAAAATCAGAATCAGCATTACTATCAAATTCTATTTAAATTATTTTTATAAGTCAATATAGCTTAGCTAATTAATAATTAGAAAATTATGAAAAAAATTATCACCTTATTTTCCCTAATCTTTTTTTTGCTGGTGCCATTTTTTTCTGTTTTTGCAAATCCGCTCACTCCAATTCAAACGCCACCTTACAATTATATAGCACAAGTAGTCATTTTAATTGTCTCGGTAATAATTGAGGCCGTCGTTTTATTAGTTCTGGCCAAGTGGCTGATGAGGGAAGTAGGAAAAAATAATAGTACAAGAAAAATTATTCTAACCGGTTTGATATTAAATTGTATTTCAATTCCTTTCTTTTGGTATATTTTGTTGTCGCTTTTTAACCAGATTTTGGCAAATTTTTATTTTGGTTATTCCAGATTTGTTATTTATATTGTCTGTGAATTACTCATTCTTATATATGAGGCGATAATTTATAAAAATATTTTTAAGATTAGTTTTAGAAAAGCGTTGATTCTATCATTTTGTTGCAATCTAGCCTCACTGCTATTCAGTTTGTACGCGATAGCGCCAAATAGCGTCGTTATGAATTTTATAGGTTGGTCTATATTTACGATTCATCCTTATCAATACCCCTTTTAATTTTTGATTACTAATTACATGGCCAAGGCAAAAAAACCACGATTAGCAATTATCGGCCTGACATCTTGTGAGGGCTGCCAGTTTTCCATGCTCGACAAAGGCCGGAGATTCTTGGGTTTAATGAAAAATTTTCAGGTAAAGGAATTTCGTCTAGTGGAGGATGAAAAAATGCTCGAAGAGAATTTTGACCTGTGTTTGGTTGAGGGCAACCCCGTCACCAAAGAAAACATTAGATTGCTCAAAGAAATGCGGCGGCGGTCGAAATTGTTAGTAGTTATTGGTAATTGCGCGGCTTTGGGTGGTGTCTGGGAGCTCAAAAATTATCAGAATAAGAAAAAGACCATCAGGCAGGTTTATAAAAAAATAAAAGTAGCCAATCCTGACATTAAGGAAGTGGATAATTTTGTTAAAGTTGACTTTACCATCCCCGGTTGTCCCATAGACGGTGAGGAGTTTATGGAGCTGGCCTATCAGCTTTTAAGTGGCCGGATTCCGAAAATCCCTCAGAATCCTGTTTGCCATGAATGTCAAACAAGAGGTTATGAGTGTTTACTGCAGCAAGGAGAGATTTGTCTCGGGCCGATTACTCTGGGTGGTTGTCGGGCAGTGTGCCTCAAAAGCCGGCAGGCCTGCTGGGGTTGCCGTGGATTGTTTGAGGGCGCGCGAGTGGAAAATTTAATGAAGGAACTGCTGTCAAAATTTCCTCGCGAACAGGTTTATCGGGTGATGGAGGTGTTTGGAGCGAGAGATAGTATTTTGAAGGAGTTGGAACAGGAAGAAAAGCCAGCTGAAATTAAAAATGTAAAACTAAAAGTTAAAAATTCTAAAAAATAAAGCTATGGATAAACAAGAAACAAAATCAGCAAAACCAGAATTACGTGTATCTAGGGATTGTCAAATCGCCTTGGTCACTAAAATGCAAATAGAGCTGATGAAGATGGACGGCATTGAAGATACCGACGAAGAAGCCAATCAAAAAGCGCTTGAGTGGGTTGAAAGCAATTCCCCCAAGTTCAGAGAAATTTTTGAGGAGATGTTAGCCAGAATCCAGGACGATCCTCGTTACGGAGAAATAATTATAAAGGCTGAGGCCGGGTATACTGATGATTTAGTAGAAGCGATGCTGCCGGAAATCAGAACTCGCATGATGATACTTTAGCGGTTTAAATAAAAATATATTAATTTGAGTTTTATGTCATTATCTAAAGCGGAGGCTAAAATTCTGCAGTCAATTATTGTGTCTTCAGAAAATAATCCCAGTCGACCAGAATTTCCGGCCGATGATCCTAAATTTCCCGCCACCCCAACTTATAAAATTAAAGTGCCAGGCTTTTCTAATGTTTGGCTCAAAGATGAAAGCCATAATCCCACCGGAACCCATAAAGATCGGATGGCTTGGGAAATAATTGTTACTTATCGTGATTTTTTATTGACCCAAAAACGAGGGCAAATTAAAGGTATTCTACCGGCCGTGTCAATTATTTCCTCTGGATCGGCGGCTGTCGCCATCCAAACACAACTACGGAAATATCATTTGCCAAATCTCAAAGTTTTAGTCGACTCTTATCTTAATCAGGAAATTGTAAATTCACTCAAAAAAATTGGCTGTAGAATTTATAAAACTGATTTAAGCAAAAAACCATTTCATTGGAAGGAAATTTTAGAGTTGACTCATAATCCAAATGGTTTTGATATTACTTCTAATGAGGCTTTAGACCCGGCTATGAGATTTTATGACTGGCTAAGTTATGAGATAATTAATAATTCACCAGACTATTGTTTTATTCCTTTCGGTACCGGCAATCTTTATGAGAATATTTTGAATATTAATAAAAAAGAAGTTTCAACTAAAAATCATGACCCTCGATTCAAGGGTAAGGTTGAAATTCTTAGGAATTGTAATTTTTTTGGCGTGACGACAAATAATCCAAGATCCCGAGCCGAAAAACTTTATTCGCCTCACTTGCCTTTTGTCCATTACGATGAGCAGTGGATTAGGCTGTATCGGCATGCCGGTTATTGTGGTCCAAAATCAAATGTTTATTTATTGAAGGAGCAATATCTTAATGAGGCAATGAAAATTGCCGTTGCTCAAAAGATAAATTATGAGCCTTCTGGTATCTCTGGACTGGCCTTGCTTCTACAAATAAAAAATAAACTTCCTAAAAATAAGAAGATTTTAGTTATTAATACTGGGAAAACTAAATATATTTAGACATAGGCGGTGTTTTGATATAAAATAATTTAAAAATATTAATTTATCATGCGTATCCAAATAAATCACATTGGTAAAATGGAAGGCCACACGGACTTCGTGGCCGAGATTTTGAAAGGTGATGTCAAATCAGCCAAACTGATGACCACCGAAGGTGCTCGTCTGATAGAGGGCATTTTGGTCGGCCGTAATTTTTACGAGGCGCCGATTATCACTTCTCGCATCTGTGGTATCTGCCCGGTGGTTCATAAAATTTCCTCCATTAGGGCGCTGGAGAACGCTTTAGCTATTAAGCCCAGTGAACAGACAATTAAATTAAGAAAACTAATGCTGATGGCGCAAACCATTCATAGCCACGCCTTACATTTGTTTTTTTTGTCTTTGCCGGATTTTTTCAACCTATTGGACGACTTTAAATTTATTGCCAACCATAAAAAAGAAACTGATTGCGCTATTAAGGTGCGTGAGTGGGCTTTGAAAGTTATTGAAACTGTTGGCGGACGGGCGGTACATCCGATTGCTTGTGAAGTTGGTGGCTTTAAGGTTTTGCCCGACAAAAAAGAATTGAAAGATTTGGCTGATCAATACGAAAACATTCTAAAACAGGCACTGTGTCTGGTGAATCTGACTATCAAAATAAAATTTCCCAAATTTAGCCGGCCCACGACCTTCATTTCTTTGACCAATGAAAAAGAATACGCCTTTTATGATGGCGATATTAAAATTTTAAATAAAAATGGCCAGACAAGGATTATTAAGGCCAAAGATTTTACCAAGAATATTAAGGAGATCGAAGAGCCCTATCGCGCCGCCAAATCGGCTGAGTTAAAGGGTGAGCCGTTTATGGTCGGCGCTTTGGCGCGACTAAATAACAATCATAGCCAATTGAATCACTTGGCCAAGGGAATTCAAAAAGGTTTAAAATGGAAGTTCCCGCAGTATAATTCTTTTGAAAATATTACCGCCCAGGCTATTGAAATCGTCCATTGTCTAGAGGAAGCCAAAAAATTACTTGACGATTTAGTTAAAAATTTGAAAAATGAGACCAGTCAGGCCGAGAAGCTCGGCTTAATTGGTCAGGCCAATCCCTTGGGACGTGAGACAAGTGGCTGTGACGCCAGCGAGGCGCCGCGTGGCACCTTGTATCATTATTACGCCATTGATAAAGACGGCTATATCAAGGATTGTCAGATTATCACGCCGACGGTGTCTTTTTTAAAAAATTTGGAAGCAGATATTATTGCCTATATCCCGGATTTGAAAAAAATGTCGCCCGAAAAATGTTCACGCAAAATCCGCGCCCTTATTCGCGCCTATGATCCTTGTATTAGTTGCGCCACACATTAAATAGCATATAGCTTATGGCGTATAGCAAATAGTTTTTTATGGCATTTAGATTCGAAAGTTTGGAGATTTGGAAAGAGGCGATTAATTTTTCTAGTTCTACTTATAAAATTACTCGTCAGTTTCCCAAAGAAGAACTGTTTAGTTTATCTAGTCAGTTAAATCGGGCTGCGATTTCTATTTCGGCTAATATAGCCGAGGGCTCGGCAAGTGATAGTGTAAAAGAGTTTAGAATGTTTCTGAATATTTCCATTAGATCTGGCGTCGAAGTAATATCTGAATTATTTATAGCTAAAGAAAGAAGCTATTTATCAGACGAAGAATTCGGCGAGTTATACAATACTGGAGAATTATTAATAAGAAGAATTTCCTCATTTCGCAATCAATTAAAATTATAAACCATAAGCTATAAGCCATCCTTATGCACGATTTCCACTTAGCCGACATAATCTATAAAACAATTTTAGATTACGCCCAAAAAAATAATTTGAAAAAAATCACCAAAGCGGTGATTGATTTGGGACAGATTATTGAGCATGGTGAGGAGGTGTTGGCGGAAAATTTGGATTTTAATATCAAAATGTTGGCCCAAGGTGGCCTGGCCGAAGGCTTAGAGCTGGTTATTAACAAAACAGCCGGTGATAGCTGGGTGCTAAAGGAAATAGAAGGAGTATAATTTATTTTTATGAAAGTAAAATCAATCAGGCAATTAAAAAAATTTCAGGGCAAAAAAGTTTTGCTAAGAGTTGATTTTAATGTTTCCTTGGGAGCCAATCATAGGGTTGATAAAGCGGAAGATTACCGGATTGTCAAAACCTTGCCGACCATAAAATTTTTGACCAGTCGCGGTGCCAGAGTGATCATTATGGCCCATTTGGGCCGACCACATGGCAAAATAGTGGAAAACTTGCGTTTAAAACCGGTAGCCGAAAAATTGTCAGAACTATTGAAGAAAAAAGTTTTGTATAGCAAAACCGTTTTAGGCGCCGAAACCAAACAATTAATCAAACAGATGAAGGCTGGCGATGTTTTAATGCTGGAAAATTTGCGTTTTGACATTCGGGAAGAGCGGGGAGACAAAAATTTTGCTCGGCAGCTGGCGGAATTAGGCGATATCTACATCAATGAAGCTTTTGCCGACAATCACCGCCATCACGCTTCGACCGCCATCATTCAAGATTATTTGCCGGCTTACGCTGGCCTGCTGCTGGAGCAAGAAATTCTGAATTTGACCAAAGTTCTAAAAAAACCCAAACAACCGCTGGTGGTGATAATCGGCGGTACCAAGATGGAAACAAAAATAAGAGTTATTAAAAATTTTTCTAAAGTTGCCAAGAAAATTCTTTTGGGCGGCGCTTTGGCCAATACGGTTTTGCACGTGATGGGCGTTAGCGTCGGCAGATCACCGGTGGAAAAATCAATGTTTTCCGAAGTCAAAAAATTTAAATTGACGGCCAATCAGATCGTGGTGCCTCTCGACGGCGTCATGGCCGCCAAAATCGACAGCCAAAAGGGCCGGATGGACGCTTTGGCAGACGTCAGAGATAATGAATTGATTTTGGATGTCGGTCCTGATACCATAAAACTCTATGAAAAAATCATCAAATCCGCTAAAATGGTAATGTGGAACGGGCCAATGGGGCTGATAGAAAATCCGGTTTTTGCCAAAGGCACCCAGGCGCTGATAAAAATTTTGGCCAATTCTTGCGCCGAAACCATCGTCGGTGGCGGCGAGACCGTGCAAATGATTCGGCAAATGAAATTAGAAAACAAATTTAATTTTGTTTCTACCGGCGGGGGAGCGATGCTGGAGTTTTTGGAGGGAAAAAAATTACCTGGGCTAAAAAAGTTGATTAAGAATTTATAACTTTTTTGTCATTGCGAGCGGAGTGAAACGCAGCGAAGCAATCTTTTAGATAAGACAGATATGGCCAAATATTATTACGTTTATGTTTTGACTAATGCCAACAATTATGTTTTATACACAGGAGTCACAAATAATTTGCAGAGAAGGTTATGGGAACACAAAAGCGGTAAGGCGGACGGTTTTACTAAAAAATATAAGTGTAAAAAATTGGTTTATTATGAATATTCGGAGTCAATAGGCGCAGCCATAAATAGAGAAAAACAAATTAAGGCCGGCTCAAGAAAAAAGAAATTGGAATTGATAAACAATTTTAATCCGCAGTGGTTGGATTTGGGGCTGGAGATGTTTTAAGAGATTGCTTCGCTTTGCTCGCAATGACAAAATAAAACAGCCTACAATCAATGAATTAACTAAGAAAAATTAATAAATAACCAGAAATTTTTATGGACGAACAAAAACTAGACTGCTGCCATAGCAGTAAATGCCATTGTGCCAAGTACGTAATTCTTGGCATCTTGGCCTTGGCCCTGATTGTTTACGTGGGCGTTTTAACCAGGAACGCCTGGCGGACTTACGATTATATCGGTAAGTCGCCCGATATTCAGGATAGGATTACTGTCACCGGTACCGCCAAAGTCAGCGCCACGCCGGATGTGGCTGTGCTATACTTGGGAATTGTCAGCGAAGGCGCTACGGTTAATGCGGCGCAAAAAGGCGTCACCGAAAAAATGAATTCCATCATCGATTCTTTGAAAAAAGAATTTAAGATTGAGGCCAAGGATATTCAGACTCAAAATTTTAGTGTTAATCCCAAGTACGACTGGAGCGACGGCAAGCAAAGAATTATCGGTTACAGCGCCAATCAAAGTGTTCAGGTAAAAGTCAGAGACTTTGACAAGACCGGTGATATTTTGGCCAAAGCGACCGATTTGGGCGCTAACACCGTTTCTGGTCCGAATTTTATAATCGACGATCCGGAAAAGGCCAAGGCCGAGGCCAGGGATAAAGCCATTGCCCAGGCCAAGGAAAAAGCCAGTTTGCTTGCCGATCAGGTTGGCATTAAGCTGGGCAGAATTGTTAATTTTTATGAAGGCGGCAATGAAATGCCTAATGCAGTTTACAGCCGTGATATGGCCATCGGTCTGGGTGAGACAAAGTCCGTTGCCCCGGTCATTGAACCAGGCAGCCAGGACGTGCAACTCACCGTCAGTATTAGTTATGAAATAAGATAACTTGTCACTTTTCTTTCTCTAGGAGAAAGAAAAGCTGATGCAAAAGAAACCCGCCCGTGCCGAACGCCAGCCCGACAGATCATTCTGGCGGGGTACGTTCGGGCGGGGAGTCGCGAGCTAAATTTTCATTTAGCTCGCAGGAAAAAAAATCAAAATCAAAAAAAATACTAAAACTTAATTATGGCAAAAATCAAGTCAATTGCAGTGCGCGAAATTTTGGCTTCTGGCGGGGCGCCGAGTTTGGAAGCAAAAGTAATTTTAGAATCAGGGGCGACAGGAGTAGCCTCGGTCTCCTATGGAGCATCGGCCGGCAGTAAGGAAGCTTTTGTGATGCTTGACGGCGACAAAAATCGTTATAACGGCAAAGGCATGCTTAAGGCCAAAGAAAAAATCGATTTGATAATTGCTCCGGCTTTGATCGGCAAGGAGGCCAATGACCAAAGGGAGATCGACGAGCTGATGCTGCAACTGGATGGAACAATAAACAAAGCCAATTTGGGCGGCAATTCTATTTTGGCGGTTTCGCTGGCGGTGGCCAGAGCCGCTGCCGCTGATAATGATTTACCGTTATATAAATATCTAAGAAAAGTTTTCGCTATCAGTCCAGCTTCTTTGACAAGCAACAGTTCGGAGTATTGGAAAATGCCCAAGCCGATGGTGGTAATGATCGAGGGCGGCAAACACGCCGATGAAACCACCGACTTGCAAGAGTATTTAATTTCTTCCCTAGGCAACAGGAGCGCGGCAGAAAACGTGAGAATACAGATGGAGATTTATGAGGCCCTGAAAAAGATTCTAAAAAGAGAAGGATTGTCCACTAATGTCGGCAATGAGGGAGCTTTTGCGCCGGGCGGTATTGTTGGTAATGAAAAACCGATGGAATATTTTGTCGAGGCCATAAAAAATGCTGGTTATACGCCCGGTGTTGATGCTGGTATTTCCATTGATGCCGCGGCCAGCGAGCTCTACAGCGAAGAAACAAAAAAGTATACCTTGGCGCTGGAGAAAAAAGAAATGACCTCGGAAGAATTAGTCGCTTATTATTTATCTTGGATAGATAAATACCCTTTCGTGTCCTGGGAAGACATGCTCTCGGAGTTTGACTGGGAACATTGGCCAAAACTGGTGGAGGCGGTAAACAGTAAAATAATAATTATCGCCGACGATTTGACAGTGACCAATCTCAAGTTGTGGCAAAAAGCCATTGATGAAAAAGCAGCCACCGGGATTTTAATTAAGCTAAATCAGGCCGGTTCGGTGACCGAGACGGTGGATTGCTGTGTTTTGGCTCAAAAGCATGGTTTTTGGAAAGTGCCCTCTCATCGTGGCGGCGGAGAAACCAACGATACCTTTATGGTTGATTTGGCCGTAGCGGTTGGTGGTGAGTATATTAAAGTAGGCCCCACCAGAGGAGAAAGGGTTTGTAAATATAATCGGCTGATGGAGATAGAGGAGGAGATTAACGGCTAGTATTAAAATATTTTTGCCTCAGTGGGTTAAGAGTTTTTTAAAAAAGAAAACTGCCTCATCCTGCGCGTGCGTAGGTGAGGCAGTCGTGAAGAACGGGTCGGCCACTACTTTACGAAGTTGAAGTGGCCATAGCGCATGCCGCTGTGAAGCCACCCGACGATTGCTTCGCCCTTGTACTCGCCGTCAAGGACATGGGCCGTGAATAGCCAGGAGGCTTCCCTACGCTCTCCCAAAAAGTCCAACAGGAGACCGGTGATGCGAATCGTTACTGTTTTCAGGTTGAATTCGTCGCTGGTCGCCGTACGGATTTGCTCGTCGGTAGCGCTCAGGTTGGTCGTGGCATACTGCAGGAGGCAGTAAATCATCTGTCTACCATTGTATATCCTGAGCGAGTCTATTAGCGTCGCCTGGCCCGGACAGCTTGTCACGTGGTTTTCGAAGTGCTCCCGCTTTCTGTACTTTGAGTCGGTAAGCAGCTTTGTTAGGGCCAGCCGGACAGCCTCGTCAAGCTCCACAAAGCAGCCATTTCGTTCATTTGTTGCCATAAGGCACCTCCATTTCTTGCTAACGTACACCAGTCTCACTCACAGAGGCGGAGACTTGCCTCCATATTCCGCTAGGCGGAACGACCCATCCATAAGAATGGGAATTAATATATTTTACTAAATAGAATAGTTTTTGTCAAGATGGCAGTTAATAAACCAAAACAATCTAAAAAAGTGATTTTATTAATTTTAGACGGCTGGGGGATTGGCAAAAATGACGCCTCCAATCCGATTTTTTTGGTCCGGCCGAAATTCATCAATTCGCTTTATAAGAAATACCCTCACACCCAGATTTGCGCCTCTGGCCGTTGTGCCGGGCTGCCGCCGGATCAAGTAGGTAATTCCGAGGCTGGGCACATGAACTTGGGTGCCGGACGAGTGGTCGACCAGGATGCTGTCAAAATTTCCAAACAAATAAATACCGGTGAATTTTTCAAAAACCCGGCTTTTTTGGCGGCGTTTAGCCACGTCAGAAAAAATAATTCCGCCCTGCACTTGATAGGCATGCTTTCTAACGGGCAGAGTCCGCACAGCGATCCCGATCATCTTTTGGCCCTGTTGACCATGACGCGGAAATATAAGGTCAAAAGGATTTATCTGCATTTATTCACCGACGGACGCGATAGCCCGCAACATTCCAGTCTGAAGTCAATAATGGCCTTGGAGCGATCTTTGAAACCTAATGAAATAATCGCCACTGTCATTGGCCGTTTTTATGCCATGGACCGCAAAAAATCATGGGACCGCACGGTGCGCTCTTATAACGCCATGACCGCCGATCACAGCGAACATCGCGCCAATAGCCCGCAGGCCGGAATCATGCGCGCCTATAACGCCAACATTACCGATGAGTTCATAGAGCCGATTGTTATTTATCGAAAAGGAAAAATAATCAGAAGAATAAGTGACGATGACGCGATTATTTTTTTTAATTTGCGCAGCGACCGCGCCCGTCAGCTGGCCAAGCCTTTTGTCCAGCATGATTTCGAAGCAGCCAATCCCGGCTCGGAAAAATTTCCCCGCAAAGAAATCCTAAAAAATATAGTTTTTGTCGCCATGACCGATTTTGGCCCCGATTTAGATAATATCTTGACCGCCTACCCCTCCGAAGATTTAAAAAATACTTTGCCTTTTGTTTTAAAAAACAAGAAGCAGGTTTATATTGCCGAGAGCGAGAAATACGCCCACGTCACTTTCTTTTTTAATGGCGGTTATGCCGATCCGGTTGCCGGGGAAAAAAGGATAAACGTTCCTTCGCCCCGAGTCAGGTCTTATGATGCGGCTCCGGCGATGTCGACCGCGGCCATTACCAAAAAAGTTATCTCCAGCCTCAAGAGTTACGATTTTATTTGCGCCAATTTTGCGTGTCCGGATATGATTGGCCATACCGGCAATCTGCTGGCGGCCAAGCAAACAGTCAAAGCGGTTGACGGCTATCTAAAAAAGGTGGTTTCCGCTTGCCTGAAACAGCAGGCAACCTTGATCATTACAGCCGATCATGGTAATATAGAGTACATGCGCAATCTTGATACCGACGAAGTTGTTACCGAGCATACCACCAATCCGGTGCCCTTTATTGTTATCAATAAAAATTTTAACAGAAACAGTCATTTGAAAAAGGGCGGATTTTTGGGTAATGTGGCGCCTACGATTCTAAAATTACTTGGCATCAAAAAGCCAAAAGAAATGACCAAAGACAGCCTGATTTAAAATTTATTTTTTATGTCTGACATAAATAACAATACTCGCCCCAAGCCGGTGGTTTTGATAATTCTCGACGGTTGGGGAGTGGCGCCGGCCTCGCGAGCCAATGCCATTTCTCTGGCCAAAACGCCAGCCATTAACAATCTAATCAAGACTTATCCGGCCATGACGCTTCAGGCTTCTGGCGAGGCAGTGGGCTTGTCGTGGGGAGAAATAGGAAATTCCGAGGTTGGCCATCTTAATCTCGGTTCCGGGAAATTAATTTATCAAAATTTGCCGCGAATCAACAAGGCTATTACCGATGGCTCCTTTTTCAAAAATGACAAATTTTTGGCAGCAGTAAAATCCGCCAAAGACAAAGGCGCCGCTCTTCATTTGATGGGCTTGGCTTCTTCCGGCGGCGTCCATAGCTCCATCGACCATCTGTTTGCTTTAATGGAACTTTGTGCCAAGGAAAAACTCAAAGAGGTTTTTATTCATGTTTTTCTGGATGGTCGCGACATGCCTTACAATTCCGGCATTGATTTTATTAATAAGATTCAACAGAAAATCGCCGAGTATAAAATTGGCCAGATTGCTTCTATTTCCGGCCGTTTTTATGCCATGGATCGCGATAATCACTGGGAGCGCATAATTTTGGCCTATAACGCCATGGTGAAGGGAGAGGCGGAAAATAAATTTACTGATCCGCTAAAGGCCGTTCAATCATCTTATGACAAAAAAATTTATGATGAAGAGTTTGTCCCGACGGTTATCATCAAGAATAATTCTCCGGTGGGCACCATTAAGGCCGGTGATTCAGTAATTTTTTTCAATTTTAGAAGCGACCGCGCTCGAGAAATCACCAAAGCTTTTGTTCTGCCAGGTTTTGAGAAGTTTCCTCGCCAGTATCTCAAAGATTTGTATTTTGTATCTATGACCGAGTATGAAAAAGAGTTGCCGGTAGAAGTCGCTTTCCCACCGGAAAATATCACCGAGCCGCTAGCCAAAGTGATTGCCGCCGCCGGTCTGAAACAGCTTCATATTGCCGAAACCGAAAAATACGCCCACGTCACTTTCTTTTTTAATGGCGGCCTGGAGGAGCAATTTACCGGCGAAGAACGCATCTTGGTCCCTTCGCCGCGCGTGGCTTCTTATGCTCAGAAGCCAGAGATGTCTGCCAAGGAGGTGACCAAAAAAATAGTTAAGGAAATCATGGATGATAAATACGATTTTATAGTGATTAATTTTGCCAACGGCGATATGGTTAGCCACACCGGTGACCTGAAGGCCACCATTAAAGCCTGCGAGGTGATTGATGGTTGTGTTAAGCAAATAGTCGAAGTAGTTTTAGCCAAAAATGGAGCGGCTTTTATTACAGCCGACCATGGCAATGCCGAGGAGCTGGTTAATTTGCAATCGGGCGAAATCGACAAAGAGCACAGCACTTATCCGGTGCCTTTTATTATTATCGGCAAGCAGTGGGAAGGCAAAACTGCCGGTTTGTCCGAGGTGCCTAATTCCGATTTAAGCTTGGTTCAGCCGTCGGGCATCCTTTCCGATGTCGCTCCGACGATTCTTAAGGTGATGAATTTGGAGAAACCAGAGGCAATGACCGGTCGCAGCCTGCTTTAATCAATAACGCGCCAGTTCCAGTTCCCGCTATCATGGCGGGCTTTATATTTGATTTTTTACCTGAAAAGTGGTATTTTTTATCTATTATGAAAAGCAAAACTTCTCAAAGAATTGCTGAAGTATTTCCGGCTGCCCTAGTTTGGGCGACCTTTTTTTTGGCTTTTCTAATTTCTTTTATCCGGCCGCTGTGGGCCATTTATTTTATTCTCATTTTTGTCGTTTATTGGATTGTCCGCTTGTTTTATATGATGATTTGGCTGGTGATTTCCTGGCTTTGCTATCGTCGCGATATTAAAATCGATTGGCTTGGCAGGGTCAAACAGCTGCCCAAAAATTATTTGGACTATTATCATGTCATAACCTACCCCACCTATAAAGAGCCTTTTGAGGTCATTGAGCGATCACTTGATAAATTATTAGAGACTGATTATCCCAAAGATAAATTTATTGTTTGCCTTGGCGGGGAAGACAGAGACCAGGATAATTTTTTGCAAATTGCCGAAAAAATAAAAAATAAATTTGCCGAAAAGTTTTTTAAATTATTAATCACCGTTCATCCCAGATCTCCCGACGAATTGCCCGGCAAGGGCTCTAACGTCCATTACATGGAGCAAAATTTAAAAAAGGTGATCGATGAGCTACAGATACCTTATGAGAGAGTCATAGTTTCTTGTTTTGATGTGGAAACCCTGCCTCATCCCCAATACTTCGCTTGCCTAACTTATAAATATCTCACTCACCCCAATCCCACTCATGCCAGCTATCAGCCGTTGATTCTTTATAATAATAATATTTGGGAATCGAACCCGATCATTCGCGTCGTTGCTTCCGCCACCACTTTCTGGCTTCTGACCGACCTGTCTCGCCCCGAACGATTATTGACTTTTTCTTCCCACAGTATGAGCTTTAAAATGCTCGTTGATGTCGGTTTTCACGATAAGACGATTGTTACCGAGGACTCCCGCATTTGTCTGCAAGCCATGGTTCGTTATGACGGTGATTATGAGGTGGTGCCGATGTTTGTCACTTTATCGATGGACACAGTGCAAATTGGTTCATTGAGAAAAAGTTTTATTAATCAGTACAAGCAAATGAGGCGCTGGGCTTGGGGGGTGGAGCATTTTCCTTGGCTTTGGGCTAATTTTTTTGGCGCCAGTGCTAATCATAAAATTCCTCTCAAAAAACGTTGGCAATATTTATGGAATCAGACCGAAGGAATGTATTCTTGGTCCACCGCGCCACTGCTGATATTTGTCGTTGGCCGGCTGCCGTTGTTAATGGCCTCCGACGCCGTTAAGGCCACCGCTTTTTTTCAGAAGGCCCCTTACACGCTGGAGCATTTGATGTTAATCGGCATGGTTGGTTTGATAGTCAACTCAATTATGTATACTTTGATGCTCCCGGCCCGGCCCAGAGGTTATGGTCTCTGGAATTATCTGATTATGATAGCGCAATGGGTTATTTTTCCCGCCACCATGATCATTTTTGGTTCTATACCCGCTACCGAGGCCCAAACCAGGCTGATGCTGGGCGGCAAGTATCGTTTAGGTTTCTGGGTGACAGAAAAACAAGTTAAAAATCAATAATTTTGGTTATGAAATTTCCCAAGGTCACCATTCAGCTAGTCACCTGGAACAGTCTGCGTTATTTGCCAGAGTGCTTGAAGTCTATTTTTGATCAGTCTTACCGCGATTTTCAAGTTTTGATTATTGACAATAACTCTCAAGATGCTACCATTGATTGGTTGAAGCTAAACTATCCTCAAGTAGCGATTTTTCAAAACAAAAAAAATGTCGGTTTTTCCAGGGCCAATAACCAGGGAATAAAGTTATTAAATTCGCCTTATGTGGTGCTTTGTAATCCCGATATAATTTTGAGTACTGACTGGCTAGGCAAAATAATGGCTAGCGTCGAGAGTGACAGCGACAAACAATATGGTGTTTTTGGCGGCAAGTTATTGAAGCTCAAAATCGTCAACTGGGAAATCAGTGAGCTGGAAAAAACCAAGATCATAGATTCTTGCGGTTTGCGAGTGCTAAAAAATCACCGGGTATTGGAACTGGGCGCTGGAGAGGCCGAGGAAGGCTGGAACAAGCAACAGGAAGTTTTTGGCTTTTCTGGGGCTTTGGCGCTTTATCGCCGGGAGGCGCTGGAAACTTGTCTGATAAAAACCAAAAGCAACCCGCAGGGCGAGTACTTCGATGAAGATTTTTTCTGCTACAAAGAAGATGTGGATTTGTCTTGGCGGTTGCAACTTCTCGGTTGGCGAGCCTGGCTTAATCCTCAGGCTGTGGCCTATCATTTGCGCTCGCTCGGCGGTTCAGAAAAAATTGGTTTTAGACAAATTTTTGGCAATCGCCGCCGACAATCAACTTTTTCTCGCTATTATTCTTATCGCAATCATCTTTTAGTTTTATTGAAGAATGAATTTTTAATTAATCTTATCAAATACGGACCAAGAATTTTTTGGTACGAGTTTAAAAAGTTTTGTTATCTCTTACTCTTTGAATGGAGCAGTTTGTCTGCAGCAGGGGAAGCGATCAGATTGTTACCGAAAATTTTTAGCAAGAGAAAATTAATTTTTAAAAAAACTAGGGTCGAAGCCGGTTATTTGCGAAAATGGTTTAATTAAAAACAAAAAATGGAAATCTCCATAATCATCAATAATTACAAAACCAGCGGCCTGTTGAAACAGTGCCTCAAAGGAATCTTTTTATATCCGCCAAGCGTGGCCTACGAGATAATAGTCGTCGATAATAATTCCCAAGACGGTAGCGTCGAGGTGGTAAAAAACAACTTCCCTCAAGTCAAACTGATTGAGGCCGGTGGCAATTTGGGTCATCATAAGGGCAATAATTTGGGCATTAAGAACTCTAGTGGTAAATATTTACTGCTGCTTAATACGGATATAGCGTTTTTGGATAATTCCATAGACAAGATGTATCAATTTATGGAGGCACAGCCGCAGATTGGCCTGGTTGGTCCAAAATTAAAGAATCCCGATGGCTCAATCCAATTGTCTTGCCTGCGTTTTCCTGGCAAAATGGTGCCTATTTATCGCCGGACTTTTTTGGGCAAGTTGCCTTTTGCTCGCCGGAAGATCAATCGTTATTTGATGACCGATTTTAGCCATCAGGAAACCAGGCCAGTAAATTGGATTTTAGGCGCTTGCGTTATGGTCAGGCGTTCGGCGGTCGAGAAGGTAGGCTTAATGGATGAAGACCTTTTTTTGTATTTTGGCGATGTGGCTTGGTGCCAGAAATTGTGGCAAGCCGGCTACCAAGTTTATTATTTTATTGATGCCAATATCGTTCACTATCACAAGCGAGAATCAGCGCAAAGCGGAATTTGGTCTAAAATTTTTTGGATTCATATTTTTGATTGGTTTAAATATTTAAAAAAATACTCTCAAATCAATGTGGCTGAAGAAAAAAACAGTTAAATACAAAATCGACGATTTTTTAATGGAGCATGGTCTCAAGAAAAAAAAATCCAAGACTTGGATTTGGCTGATTCTGGTCGGAGCAGCTGTGATTTTTTTGTTGGTCATTCTGGTGCCTCTGGCGACGAGTAGCCAGAAATTATTAAACGGTTTGAAAGCTGCCGAGCAAAAAGCTAACCTAGCTTTTGGTTATGCCAGTAGCGGCAACTGGAGTCAGACCGCCCGGACTTTGGAGGAATTAAATAAAGAATTGTCAATTGTCAAGGCCAGTTCCCAGCAATTAGGCCTGATTTCTTATTTGCCTCCAATTAAAAAAATTAATTTATCTTTCGGTCAATTGGTTGATTCGGCCAATGATTTGACCTTTGCCTACGGTATGATTTTTTCTGTTTTAGATAAAATGGAACAGGAGTTAGACGTAGAAAAATTGGCGAGCGGTCTTAGTGATCGAGATAATTTTAAGGGATTGTTAAAATCAATAGCTGACAATCGCCAGGATTTGTTGTTGGCTGAAAAAAAGATTGATTCGGCTGGCCAAAAGTTATTGCAGATTAATACTAATAATTTTTCCGGGCCGCTTAAAGACAAATTATTACAAGTTAATAAGTTGCTTCAGACCGGAGTTGACAATACCAAGACGGCTTTGCCTTTAATAACTAATCTGCCTGAAATTTTGGGCTACAACCAGGAAAAAACCTATCTTTTTGTTTTTCAAAACAATATGGAGCTCCGGCCAACTGGAGGGTTTATTGGTTCTTATGGATTAATTAAAATTAAGGACGGAAAGATAATAAACGTTTTTACCGACGACATTTATAATCTTGATAAGTTGTCGGAAGGTAAGTTGTTGGCTTTGGCGCCGGTGCCGATGCTAAAATACAACGCCCAAAAATATTGGTACCTGCGCGATGCCAATTGGTCGCCGGATTGGCCGACCTCGGCTCAAAAGATAATTTGGTTTTTTGACCAGGAAAGGGCGGTTGCCAACCTACCGCCACTAAAACTCGATGGCGTGATTGCCATCAACCCCGATTTTATTAGTAATCTTTTGGCTGTCATCGGACCGATCACGGCTCAAGGTTTGACTTTTAAGTCTGACAATTTTGCCAGTGATTTGGAAAAATTCGTCGAATTCGATTATGTTCACAATCAAATAGCTAAGACGCAACGCAAGGATATTATTGGTGTTTTGACCGGCATAATAATAAACAAGGTTTATGATTTGCCGCCCGCCGAGCTATTGAAAATCTGGCTGGCTTTTAAGAAGAGTATTGATGAAAAAAATATTTTAGTTTTTCTGACCGATGGCAATTTACAGCAGGAATTCAGTCGAAACAATTGGTCCGGAGAAGTCAAGACGGCCGACGCCGATTATTTAATGGTAATTGATAGCAATTTTGCCGCCTTAAAAACCGACCAGGTAATGAAACGGTCCTTAAGCTATAATTTGACCGTTGATGACAGGGGAGATTTATTCGGACACCTTGAGGTGACCTATCAGCATCAAGGTAAATATGTTAAAGATTTGATTACCAAATATCGCGATTACGTCCGGGTTTATGTGCCAGAAAATAGTTGGTTTAACAGGATAGCCGTTAAACACAACAACGAGATTAAGGATTTGAATCTAAAAGATGAAGTGGTTTTTAACAAAGAGCTAGGCAAATCAACGGCCGCAACTTTTTTCACCGTTGAGCCGGGGGAGACCAAGACTTTGATTTTTGAATATAAACTGCCGGAGTCGGTCAAAAAACAGTACCAGTCGGGGCTGTACAAATTTAGTGTTCAGAAGCAGCCAGGGACGGTTGGACATAATCTTAAAATTTATCTAGACTTTAATCAACCGATTATTGCCTATCACGCTGATGCTTTGCCGCATAAAATGGACAGCGAAACGGTTAGTTGGCAGACCGACCTGTCTTTGGATCGTAATTTCACCATTAAGTTTTGAATTAAAATATTTTTATGTTTTTAAGAAGGATTGGCATCGATTTGGGCACCACCAATGTTTTAGTGCATGTGCCCAAAAAGGGAGTGGTTATTAATGAGCCTTCGGTAGTGGCTATTTCTACTATTGATAAAAAAATTATTGCGGTTGGGGTTGAGGCCAAAGAAATGTTAGGCCGGACTCCCGATACCATTATTGCTCAAAAACCCCTTAAAGACGGGGTTATCGCCGATTATAAAACTACCGAGGCCATGCTTAGATATTTTATTAATAAAGCCCTGGGTGGTGTGAGGTTGTTTCGGCCAGAAGTGATGGTGGCAGTGCCGGCCGGTATTACTTCCACCGAACGTCGCGCGGTTATTGACGCTACTATTGCCGCCGGCGCTAAAGCCGCTTACATTATAAAAGAACCGATCGTCGCTGCCATTGGGGCCAATATTCCAATCGGCTCGGCCTCTGGCCACATGATTATCGATATCGGTGGCGGTACTTCCGAAATCGCCGTGATTTCTCTGGGCGGGATTGTTTCTTCCACCTCGGTTCGTGTTGGCGGCAACAAATTTGACGTTGCCATCGCCGAGCACGTACGTCGCAAGTATGGATTGGCTATTGGTGAACGTACGGCCGAGGAAATTAAAATCGGCATCGGTTCGGCCCTGTATCTAGAAGAAAAGATGGCCATGGACATCAAGGGGCGGGATATTATTACCGGTTTGCCAAAAACTATCACTGTTTCTTCAGATGATGTCACCGAGGCCATTCAAAACGAGCTGGACGGCATTATTTTGGCCGTTAAAAGTGTTTTGCATAATACGCCGCCAGAACTCTCCGCCGATGTTATTGACAAGGGAGTGGTGATGTCCGGCGGCTCTAGTTTGCTGCGCAACATTGATAAATTAATAACCCAGGCTACCGGTGTTTCCGCCTACATTGCCGATGACGCTCTGTTTTGTGTGGCCAAAGGCACAGGTATCGCCCTGGACAATTTGGAGAGCTATAAAAGATCGATTTTAGCCACAAAATAAACTTATGACCATCGCCATCGACGCCTCACGGGCCAACCGCGACCATAAGACTGGCACCGAATGGTACTCCTGGCACCTGATTCAAGAACTGAAAAAAATAATGCCTGAAAATATTCAGGTTCTTTTATATACTAACGAAAAATTAAAGGGGGAGTTAGGCAGTTGTCCCCAAAATTTTCAAGAAAAAATCATTTCTTGGCCACCCCGATATCTATGGACGCAGATCCGTTTGTGGTGGCAGTTATTGGTTTGTCCGCCGGAAATTTTATTTGTTCCCGCTCACACCATTCCTTTTTTGCCGTTGAGAAAAAAAATCAAGGTGGTGGTGACGGTTCATGATGTCGGCTTTAAGCGTTTTCCCGAGCTATATAAAAAGATTCAAGTTTATTATCACGATTTGACCATGAAAAAAATAAAAAGCCGGGCCGATGTTATCATTACCGATTCCGATTTTTCCAAAAGAGAAATAACAAATTTTTATGGTATCGAGCCGGAAAAAATAAAAATCGTTTATCTGGGCTATGATCAAAGCAAATACAATTTACAGGCCGGAGCGCTTTTGAAAGACCAGGGAAAAGAAGTTTTAACCAAATATAAAATCGTCAGCCCTTACCTATTATATATTGGACGCCTGGAAAAGAAGAAAAATATTGGCAATATCATCAAGGCGTTTGCTCTGGCTAAATTGGAGCAAGAAGACTTAAAGCTGGTTTTGGTTGGTAATGCCGGCAACCAATATGAAGAAATAAAAAAAATAATTACCGATTTAAGATTGGAGCAAGAAATCATCATGCCTGGCTACTTGGCAGCGGAAGATTTGCCCTTGGTAATTGCCGGGGCAAAAATGTTTTTATTTCCCACGCTTTACGAAGGTTTTGGTTTGCCGATTTTAGAAGCCATGGCTTGTGGCACGCCGGTTATTACTTCTGATTTAGAACCGCATCGAGAGGTGGCTGGCGCGGCGGCGATTTTTGTCGACCCTTCGAGCCCGGAGGATTTGGCCAACAAAATTTTAAAGGTTTTAGCCGATAGCAATCTGCGGTTGGAGTTGATCTCCGGCGGCTTAAAAAGGATAACAGAATTCTCCTGGAGAAAAACAGCTCAGCAAACGTTGGCCTGGCTCTTGCCCAAGACCCCCTAGTTGTGTTAAAATAAAAAATGTATGGCGGAGAAAAACGACAAAAAATTCGACTGGGATATCTGCGGTCATAAAAAAATAATTGAATTTTTACAATTATCTATTACCAACCGGAAAATCGCTCAAGCCTATTTATTTTCTGGTCCCGCCCAGCTTGGCAAATACTCGGTAGCTAAAAAATTCATTGCCTCAATTTTCTGTCAGGGCCAATCAAAAATTATTCCTTGCAATGATTGTTTGCATTGTCGACAGCTATTAAACAATATTCATCCCGATGTTTTTTTTATCAAACGTGAAACAGATGAGAAAACCGGCAAGCTCAGAAAGGATATCAGCGTCGATCAGATTCGTAAGCTAAAGGGCAGCTTGCAACAGGCCAGCCTGCTGGATAGTTATAAGGTCGCGATCATACCAGAAGCCCAATACATCAACGGCAACTCCGCCAACGCTTTACTGAAAGCCCTGGAGGAGCCAACCGCCAAGACAGTCATCATTTTAATTACCAATGATATTAATAAAATACCGCCGACCATCGTTTCCCGTTGCCAAAGATTGAAATTTTTACCAGTGGCCAGCGAACAAATCAGAGATTATTTAAAAATTAAGAACATCAAAGAACCTGATAAATTAGCTCGGTTGGCGGCCAATCGTCCGGGCTTGGCGCTAACTTTTTGGGAGTCAGAAGAGTTGAGAGAGAATCATTCGTTTAATGTCGGTAAGTTTTTAGAAATCATTGATGCTTCTACCGACCGTCGCTTCGCTTTGGCTGAAGAGCTGACTGGTTGGACCAGCGACGAAACGCTAAACGCCAATCAGGTTAATAAGCTGGTGGCCGATTGGCAGCTGGTTGTTCGGGATTTTTTGCTCCTTAACTGTGACAAGGAATCGCTGGTTTCCAACCTCGACTTTTTAGCCAGCTTCAAAAAGTATTTAGCCGCCTTTCCTAGTAAAAAAATTGGCCAGCTTTTAAAGTCACTGGCGCAGGTCAAATTTCAACTTAATCAGAACGTTAACTCGAAATTAGTTTTAGAAAATCTAATTATAAATCTATGAGGCAAATAAAAAAAGTTTTTTTTCTGGCAATTTTGACTCTGGTGGTGGTGGCGACCAGCGGTTGCACCATTAGCTTGGGTTCCTCAAAAAGCAAAGGCGCCGATGGTGGTGTTTGGAAATCGCTCGACGGCGGCAAAAAATGGGTCCAAAGCGTTTCCGTTCCCACCATTACCGGCAAGCCAGCCAGTATCGCCAACGTGGATGTCAGAAGAATGATTTTTGACCCTCAAGACTCTAATACTATTTATCTGGCCACTGAGGCCAATGGCGTCATCTACACCTACGACGGTGGCAATAACTGGCGGCAGTTTAAGGATTTCCGCAGTGGACAAATCAGATCGATAGCGGTTGATACAAAATATAAATGCACTCTTTATCTACTGACGGAAAATAAGCTTTATAAATCCAATGATTGCGGACGTTTTTGGAAAAACATTTATTTTCACCAAAATCAGCAGGTGACTTTAAATGATATTTCAGTCAGCTTTGATGACAATAATGTTTTATACCTGGCCACCAGCGCCGGCGAGGTGATCAAAAGTGCTGACGGCGGTCAGACCTGGGCTACGGTTTTTCGGCCAGAAAAGGGCACGGCGGTTTTTGTAGATCTCTTAATAGATCCAGGTGACAGCAATAAAATATATGCGGCTTCCACCAAGAAAGGAATTTTCAAAACCAGTGACGGGGGTTCAAATTGGGAATCCTTGGGCGAGGGGCTGAAATCTTACACCGGTAGTCACGATTATAAAGCCTTGATTAGTGACCCAGTCACTCCGGAGAGCCTGATTCTAATTTCCAAGTATGGCATGCTGCGGAGCCGCGATGGTGGCCAGAGCTGGGAAATAATAAACTTACTGCCCTCATCAAAAGCCACCACTATTTATTCCGTGGCGGTTAATCCAAAAAACAGCAATGAGATTTACTATAGCACCCGCACCTCCCTGGTTAAATCAATAGATGGCGGTCAGACTTGGTCGTCGCAAAAACTGCCTTTTTCTCGCGTTGCCAATCAAATTATTATTGATTGGGAAAATCCGCAAGTGGTTTATCTGGGCGCTTTATTAGTCAAAGATTAATAATAACAATAAAATTATATGAACCTCATTGATAATTATTCTCAGGATTTTATCAAAGCTGTTGAGCATTTTAGGCAAGACATCGCCACTCTAAAAACCGGCCGGGCTAATCCGGCCCTTTTGGACGCAGTGACTATCGAGGCTTACGGTGCCAAAACGCCGCTTAATCAATTAGCCTCCGTCTCCGTGCCCGAAGCGCGGGTGATTATAGTTCAGCCCTGGGACAAGAATCTTATAAAAGACGTGGAAAAGGGGATAATCGACGCCAATTTAGGCCTGGCGCCAGTCAACGAGGGAGAAAGAATTAGAATTTTTTTGCCCCAAATGACCGAAGAAATGCGGAAAGAAATCGTCAAGCATTTGCACCAAAAAGCGGAACAAGCGCGCGTGGCTATTCGTACCTTGCGTGACCAGGTCAAAGAAGCTGTTTTGACTGCCGAAAAAAACAAAGAGTTTGGCGAAGATGAAAAATATAATTTATTAGAACAGTTGGACAAAAAAGTCGGAGACTATAACAACAAACTCAAAGCGATCAGTGAAGAAAAAGAAAAAGAAATAATGACTATTTAAATTGTATGTTTTTGACGATAGTAATTTTTGTCGCCATTTTATCGCTTTTGGTTTTTGCTCACGAGATAGGCCATTTTTTTACAGCCAGGAAATTTGGTATTAGGGTGGATGAGTTTGGTTTTGGCTTGCCGCCGCGAGTCATCGGCCTGGTTTTTTTGTCAGCCAAGAAAAAAATTCGTTTTTTATTCGGGAACCGGGAATTAAAAGCTGAAAATGAGACCGAACAGACTGGGACTATTTACTCTCTCAACTTAATACCGGTCGGCGGTTTCGTTAAAATTAAAGGTGAAAACGGCGAAGCCGCCGGTGATCGTGATAGTTTTGCCAGTAAAGCCATTTGGCGTCGGGTTTCGGTTTTGGCCGCCGGAGTAATCATGAATTTATTTTTATGCGCCTTAATATTGATCATTGGCTTTATTATTGGTTTGCCCTCGGCGGTTAGCGGCCAAATGTCCGGAGCCATTGTTTCCGACAACAATATTCAGGTGGTGGAGGTTTTAAAAGGCACGGCGGCGGAACAAGCTGGCCTCAAGCCTGGCGATATCATCAACGGAGTTGATGGCAAAACTTTTGGCAGTATCGAAGAATTACAAAAATATTTGTCAGGCCGAGCCGATCAGCTAATTAGCTTGAAACTGACAAGAAACACCGAGAGTTTGACCAAGGAACTGCTGGTGCAAAAATACCAGGCAGTGACCGGTATCGGCGTGGCTTTGGTGGAAACGGCCATCGTTCGCTATCCCTGGTACTTGGCGATTTGGCAAGGGATCAAGGCTACCTTTTTTTGGCTGGTGGCAATTATTTTAGCTTTTGCCTCCATAATCAAAAATTTAGTTTTGGGCCAGCCGATTGGCATAGAAGTTGCTGGACCGGTGGGTATTGCCGTGATGACCGGCCAGGCGGCTCGGTTGGGCTTGGTTTATGTTTTGCAGTTTACCGCCCTGCTCTCGCTTAATTTGGCGATTATTAATATTTTACCCTTTCCGGCCTTAGACGGCGGCCGCATTCTCTTTTTGGTGATTGAGAAAATCAGAGGCCGAGCGGTTAAACAACAATTAGAGAATTTAATCCATAACATCGGTTTTGCCCTGCTCATGCTCTTGATAGTTTTTGTCACCTACAGAGACATCATCAGGTATGGTGGCAAAATTTTCGGTGTCTTTAAAAATTTAGTGGGGATATAATTTTTTAAAAAAAGAGATGCCAGTCCATTCTCGTGACGGACTGGCATCAGGCATTACTATAGAGCAAGAGAGATTAACCGGCAGACAGGGCGAGAGGGGATCGTCTCTTTTCCCATCTTAATAACTTGTCATCCTCCCCCAGTGTTGCAGTAGTGAGCTCCTCCGGAGTGGTTAACTCCAGTTTAGTTCTAGCGCCCGGAAGGAGAAAGGGGGGCTCCTGCAAACACATCCGGAAGGATTAGGCTGATATAGCTTTGGCTTTCGGTGCTGTTCTGGTCCAGCCCCGAAATAATCCCAGCCCCGCAATGACGAAGGAATCAGCCATACTCTGAAAACAAGTTAACTGTCGGGACTAGTCCTTGCCCGGCGCTGGACTAGTCGTTGCGCTGGTGGCAGCTTAACCTCTCTTAGAAAAGATCTAAAGGGCACTGAAGTAGCTAGTTTCCATCCTAATATAAAATTAATTATTTGGCAAATATGAAAATAACCGTCTTCAATAATTTTGATCCGGTCCTGGTGCTACGTCGTAGCGGTTATGGCTTAATGACCAACAGAAAAACTGGCGAACAAAGCTTTGTTCGCCGCCTGGGCAACAATTCTTATCCGCGTTTTCACGCCTATCTTAAAGATGGTTTTATTAATCTGCATTTAGACCAGAAGCAACCCAGCTACAGCGGCGTTAAGGCGCATAGTGGTGAATATGAGGGAGAGGTGATAACCAAAGAAGCAAACAGAATCAAAGAAGTAATAAATTTTTTAAAAACCGAAGACAGACCGACATCAGAGCGTGAAATTGCCGCACCAGCCAAGGGTTTTTGGTCTAAATTTTTTGGGGATTAGTCTCTAAAATTATAAGAATTAATTTTTGACAAAACAATAAAAAAATGAAAGAATGATATAATTATAACCATAATTTTATGAGGGAAAATAAGAGCAAAAAAGACAATAACGAAACAAGCGAATTCTCTATTACCAAGCGGAGTGAAGATTATTCGCAGTGGTATTTAGACGTCATTAGCGCTGGTAAATTGGCCGATAATTCCCCCGTTCGCGGTTGCATGGTAATCAGACCGAATGGTTATGCTGTTTGGGAAAAAATGCAGAAAATTCTAGACGAGATGTTCAAAGAAACGGGAGTGGCTAATGCTTATTTTCCCTTGTTCATCCCGATCAGTTTTCTTAATAAAGAGGCAAAACACGTGGCAGGGTTTGCCAAGGAGTGTGCCGTAGTGACTCATCATCGTTTAGAATTAGATACCAAAGGCAGATTACAACCGACAGCCGAGCTAGAAGAGCCGCTGATTGTTAGACCTACTTCGGAGACCATAATGTATGACACCTTTTCCAAGTGGATTAACTCACATAGAGACTTGCCGTTGCTTATTAACCAATGGGCCAATATTGTAAGATGGGAAATGAGAACGCGACCCTTTTTGAGGACCATGGAATTTTTGTGGCAAGAGGGACACACGGCCCATGCCACCAAGGAAGAAGCTGACACGAGAACCGAACAAATGATCGCTGTCTACAAAAAGTTTTGTGAAGAATATTTGGCGATCCCAGTGATTGCCGGGCTAAAAACCGAGTCAGAAAAGTTTGCCGGAGCAGTTTATACCACCTGCATCGAGGCCATGATGCAGGACGGTAAATCGCTCCAGACCGGTACCTCCCACATGCTTGGCCAGAATTTTGCCAAAGCCTTTGAGGTAAAATATCTCGATCAGAAAGGTGAGAGTCAATATGTTTGGCAAACCAGCTGGGGACTAAGCACCAGGCTGATCGGAGCTTTGATTATGGTTCATAGTGACGATAAAGGGCTAGTATTGCCTCCGAGATTAGCGCCCACCCCGGTGGTTATAGTACCCATCTGGTCTTCACTGGAGGAAAAAGAAAAGGTACTAGTGGCAGCCCACAAAATATCAAATTTGGTTTCAAGTAAACTCGGGCTAAATGTTAAAGTTGATGACCGTGACTTAAGGCCGGGACCAAAATTTTATGAGTGGGAAAAAATGGGCATCCCTTTGCGGTTGGAGCTGGGTCCGAAGGATTTGGCCAATAATTCCTTAATGGCTGTCAGGCGTGACAACGAGGTCAAAGAAGAAGTAAACCAGACAAATATTATAGACTATGTTTCCCGAGCCCTCGAAGATATCCAAGATAGCTTATTCAAGAAAGCTTTAAAATTTCAAAAGAATAATACCAAGAAGACAGATTCTTGGGATGAATTTAAGAAGCTAGTGACCGATGATGGTGGTTTTATTTTGGCTCATTGGTGTGGCTCGGCCAAGTGCGAGCAGCAAATAAAAGAAGCAACCAAAGCCACTATAGCTTGCATTCCCTTTGATCAGAAAAAGGAGACGGGTAAGTGCATTCTTTGTGGTAAAAAATCTGAAGGAAGAGTTATTTTTGCAAAAGCTTATTAAAATTACGGCATGTTTAAAAAAATTTTTAGTAAATTTAATAAAGGCCTAGGAGTCGATCTGGGTAGCACCAAGACCATGATTTATCTTCAGGATCGCGGTATTGTTGTTAATGAGTCATCGGTAGTGGCGGTTAATAATCGTACCGATCAGATTTTGGCCGTTGGTGACACCGCCCGGCGCATGCTCGGCAAAACACCGCCTCATATCATCGCCACCCAGCCGATAGAAAACGGCATTATTTCTGATTTTGAAATAACCGAAAAAATGTTGAAGTATTTTTTTAATAAAATCCAGGCCGGTAAATTTTTCTTTTCAGTCAAGCCCAGGGTAGTTGTTGGCATACCGCTGGATGTAACCGAAGTCGAAAAGAAAGCGGCCGAAGATGCCATGCTCTCTGCCGGGGCCGGTGAGGTTTTTTTGGTGGAAAACATTATGGCGGCGGCCATTGGCGCCAGAGTTCCCATTCAGGATCCAACCGGTAATATGGTTGTCAATTTGGGCGGTGGCTTGACAGAGGTGGCGGTTATCTCTTTGGATGGCATTGTTAATTGGCGAGTCTCCCGGGTAGCCGGGCTGACTTTGGGCAATGATATTATTAGATTTGCTAAAGATGAATTTAATTTAGTTTTGGGCGAGATGGTAGCCGAAGATATTAAGAAAAAAATCGGTTCAGCCGTGGAATTAAAGGACCCCCTGGAAATGCAAATGCGGGGCAGGGATGTGGTTTCCGGTTTGCCCAGAGAAGTGACAATTAATAATATTCAGATTCAGAATGCCATTGGCCGCTCCACTCAAAATATTCTCGACACTATCAAGGCTACCTTAGAGACCACTCCACCGGAATTGGTGGCCGATATTTACCAGAAAGGTATAATTTTGACCGGTGGTACCGCCCAGCTTAGGGGATTGGATAAATTTATTTCTCAAGGCATTCGGGTGCCTGTTCATATTGCCGATGACCCCCAGACCTGTGTTGTCAGGGGCATGGGAGCAATTTTAGACGATGAGCATCTTTTAAAAGATATCGCCATCCCTTCTTCTCAATAGCTTTAAAGCATAATTTTAAAAGTCAACCGAAAGTCTATGGGCAAATTGACCAAGTCTATAATTTTAACTTTCCTTATTCTGGTTTTGTTAGTTTTTTTTCATTACCTGGGCTGGTTAAGGCCGGTGGAAAATCTGACTTTCAAGGCCCTCGGTCCGGTCCAGGGGCAAGTTTATAATTTTGCTTCTCAGTTGAAAACCCTGCAACAAAACTGGTTTTCTAAAAGAAATCTGCTTAAAGAAAATAGTGACTTAAAAGAAAATTTAAAGCTGTTTCAGTTGGACCGGGTGGAATTTAATAGATTGCAACAAGAAAACGACCTATTGAAAAAAGAACTTGGTTTTGTCAGCCAAAACCAAGTTAAATATCTTTCGGCCAGAATTATTACAGGTATTTCCGATCCACTGTCGCAATCGGTAATAATTAATCGTGGCCGTAGCGATGGCATTGTCAAGGGTTTGCCGGTGGTGGTCGACAAGGGGGTTCTGGTTGGTAAAATCAGTGAGGTAGGCGACGGCTATAGTAAAGTCTTGTTGCTAAACGACAGCAAGAGTCGAGTGGCGGCTGCCATCCAAAATTCTAGTCAAACCGTTGGTTTGGTCGAGGGTAGTTTTGGCTTGGGCTTTACTATGACCAACATCCCTCGTGATCAACAGATCAAAGATGGCGATTTGGTAGTGACTTCCGGACTGGAGGGACAAATCCCAAGAAATTTACTGATTGCCGAGGTTGACAGTGTTAATCAGGTGGAAAGCGAGATTTTTAAAACAGCGGTTTTAAAGCCGATCATTCCTTTGAATAATTTGAGTTATGTTTTAGTAATTATTCCTTAATTTAATGAATTACAAGATTATCATTTTTATTTTAATAATTTTATTAGTTTTTATTGTTCAAAATGCTTTCCTAGACAATTTGAGCTTTTTTTTCTTTAGTTTTAACTTATTGCTAATAACCCTGGTTTTATTGGTCGATTTGGCCGATTTTAAACTGGCTTTGTGGTTTTCCTTGGTTGGTGGTTTTTTGCTTGATACCTATTCTAGCTTGCCTTTCGGTATTTTTTTGCTGACGTTATTTTTAACGGCTATTGTTTTGAAATTTCTATTTTTTAATTTTTTTACCAATCGTTCTCTTTATTCCCTGATTATTTTGGGCTTAGTGGCGGTTTTGGTTTATCAGGGCGGTTTTTTGCTCCTAAGCAGTCTGTTTTATCTTCTCGGTTTTAGTGATTTCCTGGCCGGCTGGTCTTTCATCTGGTTGATTTCGGCGCAACTGGTCAATATGACCATTGTCTTAACTGTCTCTTTCTGGCTGATTAACAAGCTCTCGAAATTTTTTAAACCCATTTTTCTTAAATCATAAATCATGAGAAAAAATAATCCCTTTTTCATTACTGAAGGCATCGATACGGGTCGTAAAAATTTTTCTGACTGGGTGGAAGAAAGTTTTAATCCGGGAGCTAGCTTTAGTTCTGACTCAACTCATAGTTTTTTAACGCCCTCCCTGCCGATTAAAAAGATCAGAATCCTTTTTTTTGTAATTATTTTTGGTTTGGCATTATTGTTGGGCCGAAGTTTTTACTTGCAGGTTTTAAACGGCAGTTATTATTTTTCTTTGGCAGAAAATAATCGTATCAGAATAAAAAACATCCAGGCTCAACGCGGCATTATTTATGATCGTAACGGCAAAATCTTGGTTAAAAATATTTCTGGTTTTTCTCTGTTAATCACCCAGGCGGATTTGTCCAAGGACCAATTTCAAAAAACGGAAGTTCTAAGAAAGACCAGCGAACTGGCAGGCATACCTTTAGCAGAGATTGAAGAAAGGTTAAACAAGGCTGATAAATATTTTTGGCAGCCAATAGTGGTAAAAACCGGTATTGATTATGAAAAAGCCATGGCTCTAAAAATTGCCAGCATTGACTTGCCGGGCATTAGTCTGGAGGATGATAGTTGGCGGCAATATCTTTTTAGTAATAGCTTGTCTCATCTGATGGGTTATGTTGGTAAAATCAGCACCGAGGAATACGAAGACAATAAAAGTGGTTACTTGTTAAGCGACAATATTGGCAAGACCGGCCTGGAGAAATATTATGAGAATTTACTTCGTGGTAAAAACGGTATCAAGAAGATAGAGGTGGATTCCCTGGGTCGGGAAAAAAAGATTATTGCCCAGGAAGAACCGGTTAATGGCAGTAATTTGGTTCTGACTATTGATGCCGATTTGGAAGAAAAAATTTATCAGACGTTTAAGGAAGCTTTGGGCAAAAAGTATAACGCGGTGGCAGTTGTTTCCAACCCGCAAACCGGCGAAATCTTGGCCTTAGTCGATTATCCCAGTTATGACAACAATCTGTTTGCCACCGGGATTAGTCAACAAGATTATAATAATTTACTCAATGACGAGAAAAAGCCGCTGTTTTTTAGAGCCATCTCGGGCGAATATCCATCCGGTTCAACCATTAAGCCGGTCATCGCTTTGGCCGCTTTGCAGGAAAAAGTTGTTGATAAAAACACCAGTTTTAATAGTGTTGGCGGCATTTGGGTCGGTAGTAAATGGTTTTTTCCCGACTGGAATCCCGGTGGCCACGGCATAACCAATGTAATTAAGGCGCTTGCTTTATCGGTTAATACCTATTTTTATTATGTTGGGGGTGGTTATGGTAATTTTAACGGTTTGGGGGTTGATTTGATTGACAAGTATCTCAATCTCTTTAATCTTGGTCAAAAAACAGGCATTGATTTACCGGCCGAAAAATCAGGTTTAGTGCCTACGCCTGCTTGGAAGGAAGAGAATAAAAAAGAACAATGGTATATCGGCGATACTTATCATTTGGCCATTGGTCAAGGAGATTTACTGGTGACGCCGCTGCAGGTTAATAGCTGGACCGCCACCATTAGCGCCGGTGGCGCCATTTACCGGCCGCATCTGGTCAAAGAAATTGTAAATCCCGATGGTCGCAAAGAATTGATCGCGCCGATAGTAGTGAAAAGCGGGATTGCCGATCGAAAAAATATTGATATTGTTAGGGAGGGAATGAGACAGGCAGTGTTGGCTGGTTCGGCCCGAGGAATCTCGGGATTACCGGTTACTGCTGGCGGTAAAACCGGTACCGCTCAATGGAATGAAAAAAAGAATAATCATGCTTGGTTTACCGCCTTCGCTCCCTTTGATCAGCCATCTTTTTGCATCACCATCTTAGTCGAAGAAGGGGGGGAAGGATCCAGCATCGCCGTCCCGATTGCTCGGGAGGTAATGAATTATTGGTTTACCAGGCAGAATTAGCAAAAACTCAAATAATGTGGATAAAGGTCTTGACACCTTTTTAAAAAAGTACTATTCTCCTATCTATATTAATTAGTCGAATTAAGTTGAATTTCTACACCCTTTCTCGGTGGTTTTTATTTAAACTAAAAGTATCAAGATGGCAGAAAATTATATCTCAGCGGCGGGCCTGGAAAAGGTCAAGGAGGAATTAGAAAAATTAAAAAATATCGATCGTCCCGAGGTCATAGAGCGTATTGCCAGATCCAGGGAGCTGGGCGATTTATCAGAGAATGCCGAATATCATGAAGCTCGGGAGAAGCAGAGTTTTATTGAAGGCAGAATTCAGGAATTAGAGGCCTTGATTAAAAACGCGGTCATTATTAAGAATGATAAAAAGCCAAGTTTGGTTGGATTGGGATCGACTGTTTTGGCCACTTGTGATAACGGCGCTAAGATAAAATATATGATCGTGGGCCACCAAGAGGCCGACCCCTCTAGTGGCCGGATTTCTCATGAGTCGCCACTGGGGCGCGCTTTTATCGGCAGGAAAATAGGAGATGAATTTGAGCTTCAAGTCCCGGCCGGCAAACTCAAGTGTAAAATTAACAAGATTGAATAACTTTAAAATGACCGCCAGCTGGCGGTCATTTTAAAATCTTCACTATTTTTGCTTGTTTATATATCCAAATTTTTCACATTCTTGGCATGAGTCTGGATGAACTTTTTTCTGGGAGCTACTTCGTCGCCCATCAAAATATCAAAAGTTTCATCGGCTTTCTCGGCGTCTTCGACGGTAATTCTTTTTAATTTACGCCCAGCGGGGTCCATGGTTGTTTCCCAAAGTTGTTCCGGATTCATTTCGCCTAAACCTTTATAGCGCTGGATATTCACCTTTGGTTCACTGGAAATGTTTTCCATTTCTGTCTCGTTTGTTTCGGCGTACGAAATCTCTGCCCCGGTCTCTTTTTGCTTATTAGTAGCGGCCTTGGTGGGCAGAGACTCTTTTTTATTTTTTAGCATCTCTGTTTTGATTTTTTCTAACTCCTCATCGCTATAAATCCAGCGAACATCCTTGCCTAACTGCGCTCGATAAAGTGGCGGTTGGGCGATATAAACATGGCCCGCGTGTATCAAATCGGGAAAATGACGATAGAACAGCGTTAAAAGAAGCGTCCTAATGTGAGAGCCATCGACATCGGCATCGGTCATAATAATTATTTTGTCATAACGCAAACTATCAAGGGTAAACTGTTCGCCGATGTTGGTTCCCAAAGCGATTATCAATGACTTAATCTCGTTGTTGGCCAACATTTTATCCAGTCGCGATTTTTCCACATTAAGTATTTTGCCACGCAAGGGGAGAATGGCCTGAAACTCTCGGTTGCGTCCTTGTTTGGCGCTGCCGCCGGCCGAATCACCTTCGACAATAAATAACTCCGATAGCCCCGGATCTTTGGAGGAACAATCGGCTAATTTGCCCGGCAGAGCAAAACCTTCCAGCACTCCCTTTCTTAGTACTGTTTCTCTGGCGGCTCGGGCGGCTACTCTGGCTCGGGCGGCTAGGATGCATTTACCCAAAATATTTTCCGCGTCTTTTGGGGTTTCTTCCATAAATATCTCCAAGGCTTCCGACATCACTTTTTCCACGGCGGTTCTCGCCTCCACGTTGCCCAGCTTAGCCTTAGTTTGGCCCTCAAATTGCGGCTCTTTTATTTTTATGGAAATAACCGCAGTTAAGCCCTCGCGCACGTCTTCCGAAGTTAAATTAGCGTCTTTTTCTTTAAGAAAGCCTTTTTTCCTGGCAAAGTTATTAAGGGTTCTGGTCAGGGCCGTCCGAAAACCAACCACATGCATGCCTCCTTCTGGGTTATAGATATTATTGGCAAACGGCATGATAATTTCTGAATACTCATTGTTGTATTGGAGGGCGACTTCCACGTTTATTTCTTCACTCTCTCTTTCGACGTAAAAGATATTATCATGTTTCGGCTCGGTATGATTGTTGATGTGTTTGACATAGGATTTGATACCGCCCTCAAAATAGAAATGATAGCAGATATGTTTAGACTGGTCTTTGTCTCTCTCATCGCAGACAATAATTTTTACTCCCTTGGTCAGGTAGGCCTGTTGGCGCAGGTGATCCAAGATGGTCTGAAAATTAAACTCTACAACCGAAAAGATGGTGTCGTCTGGTTGAAAAGTAATTTTAACGCCGGTGCCCTTAGCCGTTCCAACGTCTTTGACCGCCTTTTTTGGTTTGCCTTGGCTGTACTCTTGCAGCCAGAGCTTGCCGTCTCTTTTGACTTCCGCTTTCATGTATTTTGACAAGGCGTTGACTACCGAAACACCGACCCCATGCAAACCGCCAGAAACTTTATACCCGCCGCCGCCAAATTTACCGCCAGCGTGTAATTTGGTCAAAACTGTCTCTAGGGCCGAGGTTTTGGTAACTTTGTGTTTTTCCACCGGTATGCCGCGGCCATTGTCTTCGACAGAAACCATGCTTTGGGGCAAGAGTTTAACTTTTATCTGGTCGCAGTGGCCGGCCATGGCTTCGTCGATGCTGTTATCCACCACTTCCCAGACCAAATGATGCAAGCCGGCTTCCGCCGTGTTGCCGATATACATGCCGGGACGTTTGCGCACCGGGTCCAGCCCTTCTAACACCTGTATTTGGTCGGCGCCGTAGTCGCCCGAACTGGTTTTTTTAGCTTTGGTTTCTTTGTTTTTAGGCATAATCACTGTTCTTTAATGGAGATGAATTTTACTAAATTATTTTATCATATTTTAAACTTTTTGACAATAAAAATCTGGGTCTATTTTTGGCCATTTTTCTTTTTTAATTTGGTATTCTTATATACACAGATGAATTTTTTGTGTTATAATTTAATCATGATTAAATCGGCAGACAACTTGACTGATCGCCAGCTGAAATTAAGTTATTGGTATATCACCAACAAGCTGCTTTTAAGAAAATGGCTTAAAATTTTTCTGATTGTTTTATCGGTCATTTTCTGGCTTTTTGTCCTGTGGCAGTTGATTTTTTTGGCCATCAATTATAGCCAGGAAGATTATCAAACCAGGCGGTTGATTTTTGGTGGTAATCCCAATTTATTGCCACTGGACAGCTTAAAGCCGGCTCCACTTCAGACGTCAGTCGTTCAAGCGCTAGGCAATGAGAGTAATGGCTATGACTTTTTTGTTCAGGTGGCCAACAACAACAAGGACTGGCTGTCAACTTTCGACTACCAATTTGTCGCTCCGGATGGTGGTGGCCAGCTCAAATCGGGCTTTGTTTTACCGGGAGAAACCAAGTACTTAATGGCTTTGGGCGTCAAAAGTTCGGCGGTTCAGTTTCAGCTAGCTAACCAAAAATGGAGACGGGTCAGCGATATCAGCGGTCTCTATGGTGATCGTTATAATTTTTTAATTGAGAACGATAAATTTGTCGCCGGTCAAGCGGTTGGTGATCCCGGCAAACTGACCTTTGAGCTAACCAATAAATCAGCCTTTAGTTATTGGGAGGTGGGCATAACTGCTGTTTTATCCAACGGCGGCAATATCGTTTCGGTCAATTATCTCACTTTAAATCAGGTTAAATCCGGAGAGAAGAGGTTGGTTGAGCTTTTATGGAACAATCCCTTGCCTCGAGTCGACAGCTTTGAAATTGTTCCCGAAGTGAATATCTTTGACGACAACAATATTATGCCGGTTGACAGTCTTTAAAAAAGCCGGTTTTTTATCTTTGACTCAACAAGAAGGTTTTATTTACCTTTATTTTTTTGCCCTCTTGACAAGCTTTTTTGTTTGCCTTATTATTAAAATTAGCACTCTAATATTGAGAGTGCTAATTAAACCAAACCATGGCCGACAGAAAAGACAATCTATTTAAAATTATTGTCGAAGAGTATTTAAATTCGGCCAATCCCGTTGGCTCTTCTTTGGTGGTAGAAAAATATTTTCCGGATTTAAGCTCCGCCACCATCAGAAACGAAATGGCCGAATTGGAAGAAGCCGACTTAATTTATCAGCCACACACTTCGGCTGGCCGCATTCCCACCATCAAGGGTTATCAATATTATTTGGACAAGTTTGTCGGCGCTGGAGAGCTAAACGCCAAACAGCGAAAGAATTTAGATAAGCTTAGGTCTGAGCTCAAGGCCGATCAAGAGAGTATAAAAGTTTTGGCTAAGAATTTAGCCGAGTTGTCCCGGGAAGCTGTCTTGATTGGTTTTGGTCCGCAGGATGTTTATTACACCGGTATCGCCAATCTCTTCCGTCAGCCGGAATTTTATCAACAGGCCCTGGTCTATTCCATGTCGGAAATAATCGACCATCTCGATGAAGTGATGTTTAAAATTTTTACCAAGATAGATGCCCGAGCCAAAATTTTACTGGGAGCCGACAATCCTTTTGGTGAAGCGTCGGCCGTCATTTTAGGGCAATACCGCCTGAAAGGACAGCCGGGACTGGTTGGCATTTTGGGGCCGAGTCGCATGAATTATGCTAATAATTTAGGACTAATAGACTATACCCAACAAATTATTGGATCCTTAAAATAATTAATTATGAGTGAAAACCAAAAAATAGCCGAACTTCAAGAGGAAGTGGCCAAGCTAAAAGAAGCCTTAACCCTGGCCGAAGGGCAATCGCAGGAACATTTGGCTGGTTGGCAAAGAGCTCGGGCCGATTATTCAAATTTTAAAAGAGAACAGGAAAAGCGTCAGCAAGAAGTGGTTGAGTTTGCCAACGCCGTTACCTTGGCTGAGATTTTGCCGGTTTATAGCCATTTTAAGTTGGCCTTAAAACACATTCCTCAGGAACAAAAAAAAGAAGCCTGGGTAGAAGGTATAATCCAAATTGGCAAACAATTTATTGATTTTTTGAAAAAATTCAAAATAGAAGAGATTAAAACCATAGGGGAAAAGTTTAATCATGAATTTCATGAAGCTGTAGTTCACGAAGAAAAAAATGGCTTTGAGTCGGACGTGATTTTTGAAGAGGTGAGTCCGGGCTATTTGTTGGCCGGCAAAGTCTTGCAGCCGGCTAAAGTCAAAGTAGCAAAATAATTTTAAAATTTTAGAATTCTAAAATTACTGCCGTGCTGGTCTGCCGGCAGCAGGAAGATTTTATAAATATTAATTCGCTTATTCGCTTTGTCTGTAAATTTTTATAGGCAAGCATAGGCGGCAAGGAGACAAAGATATGGCCTTAATAAAATGGACACCATTTCCTTTTGCCGAACCATACGACGAAATGGACAAGTTTTTTGAATCTTGGCCGGCTTTAGCCAATAACTTCACCCCGGCTATTGATGTCTATCAGGATAAGGAGGCGGTGATCGTCGAAGCGCCCTTGGCTGGCATCGATCCGGAAAAAATAGACATTGCTATCGAAAACGATGTTTTGACCATCAAAGGCGAAAATGAGAAAAAATCAGAGGTGGATGAAAAAAATTATTATCGCAAAGAGGTGCGTCATGGCAGTTTTTATCGAGCGGTGCAATTGCCAACCCGTGTTGCTGGCGATGCGGCTCAAGCCACTTATAATAAGGGCATCCTAACTATCCGGATTCCCAAAAGCCCGGAAGCCAAGCCCAAGAGCATCAAAGTTCAAATTAAAGATTAATATTTTCTTTTTGAGGCGAGAAAGGCCTTTCTCGCTTCTGATGGATAAGTATTAAATTAAAAATAACCAAAAATATGCCAAAAATTTTAGGAATCGATCTGGGAACTACCAATTCCTGTATGGCCATCATCGAGGGTGGCCAGCCGAAAGTTTTAGAAAATAAAGAGGGAGCCCGCACCACGCCCTCCATTGTCGCTCTGGCCAAGAACGGCGAACGTTTGGTTGGTGTTGGCGCCAAGCGCCAAGCCGTCACCAATCCGACTAACACCTTATTTTCCATCAAGCGTTTGATCGGGCGTAAATGGGATGACCCGGAAGTGCAAAGAGATTTGAAATTAATGTCTTATGAAATCAAGCAAGCTGGCGGGGGAGTCAAGATTGTCATGAATGGCAAAGAATACAGCCCGCAAGAAATTTCCGCCATGGTTTTGCAAAAATTGAAAGAAGATGCCGAGGCCAAGCTTGGCGAAAAGATAACCGAGGCGGTTATTACCGTGCCTGCCTATTTTGACGACAGCCAGCGCCAAGCCACCAAAGACGCCGGAGAAATCGCCGGGCTGACGGTCAAAAGGATTATTAACGAGCCGACCGCTGCGGCCTTGGCTTATGGTTTTGAAAAGAAAAAAGGCCAGCAAATCGCGGTTTATGACTTGGGTGGCGGCACTTTCGACATTTCTATTTTGGATGTGGCGTCAGATACGGTGGAAGTCAAATCTACCAACGGGGATACGCATTTGGGCGGTGACGATTTTGATCAAAAAATCATGAATTATATTTTGGACGAATTCAAAAAGCAGGAAGGCCTTGATTTGTCCAAAGACGTCACAGCCTTGCAGCGTGTCAAGGAATCGGCCGAGAAAGCCAAGATAGAATTATCCACTCAAATGGAGACCGAGATTAATCAGCCTTTTATTACTCAAGGAGCCGATGGCAGTCCCAAACACTTGACCATGAGGCTGACCCGGGCACAACTGGAGGGTTTGGTTGTGGATTTGGTAGACCAAACCTTTGAGCCGGTTAAAAAGGCTTTAAGCGATGCCGGCATGAAGACTTCCGACGTCGAAGAGGTGGTTTTGGTTGGTGGCATGACGCGTATGCCTCTGGTACAGAAGAAAGTGGAGGAGTTTTTTGGCAAAAAACCAAATATTAGCGTTAATCCCGATGAAGTAGTGGCCATGGGAGCAGCGGTTCAAGCCGGCGTGCTGCAGGGCGATGTCAAAGACGTCTTGCTGCTGGATGTCACTCCTTTGACTTTGGGTATCGAGACGTTAGGCAGCGTCATGACCCCGCTCATCGAAAGAAACACTACCATCCCTACTTCTAAGAGCCAGGTGTTTTCCACGGCCGCCGATAATCAGCCGAGCGTGGAAATCCATGTGCTTCAAGGCGAACGGCCGATGGCCCATGACAATAAGACGCTGGGCCGATTCATCCTAGACGGTATACCGCCGGCTCCTCGCGGCGTGCCGCAAGTAGAAGTCAGTTTTGATATCGATGCCAATGGCATTTTAAATGTTAAAGCCAAAGACAAAGCCACTGCTCGCGAACAGCATATTACCATCACCGCTTCCTCCGGTCTGTCCAAAGACGAGATTGAGCGCATGAAACGTGAGGCGGAAATGCACGCCGATGAAGACAAAAAGAAAAGAGAAGTCATTGATCTGAAAAATCAAGCCGAGAGTTTGATTTTCACCACCGAAAAAACTCTAAAAGATGCCGGGGATAAAGTTGATGCCGCTACCAGAAAAGATATTATGGATAAAGTCGAGGATCTAAAGAAAGTCAAAGAAGGTGAGGACAAGGATTTGATTAAGCGCAATTACGACGCTTTAAGCGAAGCGATTCAGAAGGTTGGCGCGGCCATGTACCAATCGGCCGGGGCCAGTCAGGCTGGAGGCGGCGCAGCGCCCCAAGAAGAAACCGCAACCGAAGGGGGGCAACAGCAGGGCCCAATTGAAGGTCAATACGAAGAAGTGAAAAAATAATTTTATTATTGTTATGTTAAGGGCAGGCCATGGCCTGCCCTTAACATAAAAGAAAAACGCCTCACCTATGACAGCGTGAGGACGTGTACTTGCAAGGACAACGGCATGGTCATTCCCCGTCAGGCAGACTTTGTCTGGCCGAGATGCCCATACCCACGCCCAGCCGATGCGTTTCATTGCGAATCTGACCCGGGCTAGTGGCTTCACCGGTAAATCCGAGATAAAACCCACCCCACCAGAGGGCAGCGGCGTTATTCCTGGTCATTTCATCTGGGAGCAGACTGGGGCACCCGGGTGCGTGGTGGAAGTCTTGGTCGAGGTTGCAGAATCGGCATGATGGTGACTGTGACATAACTGAACCTCCCTAGTCATGTAGTTTCGCCAAGCAGAAACTGAAAGGACAATCGCTAACTTTTTATTATAGATTATAAATTTATTTTTGTCAAACATGAAAGTGGGCATACCCCGAGCCGGGCTGTATCATCTTTTTCACCCTTTTTGGTCGGAGTTTTTTTCGTCCTTGGGTTTTGAGGTGGTAATCTCGGCAGCTACCGACAAAGAAATATTAAGCCAAGGCCTAAAAATTGCTAACAGCGAGATGTGTTTGCCCATGAAGATAATGTATGGCCACATTTTGTCGCTTAAAGACCGATGTGATTTTTTGTTTCTGCCGCAACTGGGAGCAGCCAAATGGGGCCAGGCCAAGCCTGGCACCAGCACCTTTTTTTGCCCTTATTTTGTCGGTCTGGCCGATTTGATGGCGGCCGAGTTTCCTCAAATGAAGTTTTTTCGTCCCCAGATTTCTTTTTGGGACAATCTTTTTCAGGCCGCCGATTGGCTGGAATTCGCCCGAGAAATCGGTTTTGCTCCGGCCGCGGCCAAGAACGCCTTTTCTCGAGCCGAAAAAGCCTACGAGGTTTTCCGGCAACAGCAAATAAAAGAAGCGCCTTTACCTCGAGACAAAAAAATCGCGCTGGTGGGCCGGCCTTATCTTATTTATGATCACCAGGCCAATCTGGATATTATCAAAAAAATTAATCAGCGGGGCTATCAGGTGGCGACGGTAGAGATGATCCCGGATTCCGACTTAAAAACAGCTTGGCTCAAGTTGCCTCCCGATTTTGTTTCCCATTGGTATCTGACCAATAAAACCTATGGGGCCATAAATCATTTTTCCCAAAGGCCGGATATCTCTGGTATAATTTTTTTGGTGCCCTTCAATTGCGGCCCTGATTTTTTGGTGGAGTATCTGGTTATCCAGAAAGCCAGAGCGCATAAACCCATTACCACCATCTCCATCGATGAGTCCACGGGTGAGGCCGGTTTGCTTACCCGTCTAGACGCTTTTATCGATATCCTAAAATAAATCCATGAAGTACGCTTCTTTGCCAGGACTAAATTCATATCTAGCCATGAAGACCATGATTCGTTATTTTGGTCATGATTTTGTCGAGATGCCAGATATCAACGAAGAAATGCTCAGCTGGGGATCGGCCCAATCGCCGGAATACGCTTGTCTGCCTTTCAAAATTTATTTAGGTTTTTTTAGGAAACTGACAGAGCAAAAAATAGACCGAGTTTTTATTTATGGTTCTCGGGACAGGCGCGCTTGCCGGTATCTGGATTTATGCAACGGCATTGCGCAGATATTGCGCGACCATGGTCTGACCAAGATGGATGTTCATTTTTGGGGCGGCTATGGTCTGTGGCAGGGACTGGTGGATTTTAAAAAAGCAATGGGCAATCCTTCCTGGCTGAAAGTGATTAACGGCATTATCATTCATGGCTCGACTTTAACCGCTGTCGATGAATTGAACGATTTGGCCAACTGGGCGCGGCCGCGGGAAACAGTAAAAGGTTCAGTAGATGTTTGGCTAAAAAAATGGTGGCAAATCATGGGTGAGTCTTTGAGTCGTCGCAAAATAAAAGAAGCTCTAATCTTGGCTAAATCAGAATTCGCCCTGATAAAATTAGATGATTCTCGGCCGATTATCAAGGTGGCTTTAATTGGCGATTTATTTAAAATTCATGAACCCTTTTTTCACTTTGATACTATTAGAAAACTAAACAAAATGGGCGTTGAGGTAAAGCAATCCCAAGCTTTTTCTTTGCTCTTTTTTGGTACTACCAATTTGCCCTCGCGGGCTCATTACCGCGAGCTATATGCCGCTTATCGACAAAAAGCTCAAAAATACCTAAAATCAGTGCCAGCCTCTTGCATTGATATCAGTGTTGGCGAGACCATTGATCAGCTGGAGCAAGGCGCCAAAGGCATTGTTCATTTTCAGTCTTTTGGTTGTATGCCCGATATCATGTTAAAGCCGATTTTGGATCGGGTGGCCAAGGATTTTAAAGTGCCGATCATTCATTATTTACGCGACGTTCATTCTTCTGACGGAGCTTACCAAACCCGACTGGAAGCTTTTGTCGATTTAATAAAAAGAAAGGGAAAAATATGAACCAAAAAATTTATCTGGGTATTGATGTCGGTTCGGTAAGCTGCAATGTCGTTGCTCTTAGCGAAGAGAGCCGAGTTTTGGCAAAAGTCTATATTCGCACGCAAGGTGATCCGATTCAGGCGGTGAAAAGGGGCTTACAGGAAATTAGAGATCAGGTCAACGAATTTACTGTTGCCGGCGTGGGCACTACCGGTAGCGGCCGGACTTTGGCCGGAATTTTGGCCGGAGCCGATGTCGTCAAAAACGAGATCACTAGTCACGCTCTGGCTGCCGTGCACGAAGTGCCAGGAGTCAGGACGGTTTTGGAGATTGGCGGACAGGATTCCAAAATAATTATTTTGGATGATGGGGTGGTGGTTGATTTTGCCATGAATACGGTTTGCGCCGCTGGTACCGGATCTTTCTTGGACCAGCAATGCGGCCGTCTGGGTATTCAGATAGAGGAATTCGGCGACTTGGCCCTGAAATCCAGCACCAAAATCAATATTGCCGGCCGCTGCACCGTTTTTGCCGAGTCCGATATGATTCACAAACAACAACTGGGCGCAAAACGCGAGGATATTATGCGCGGCCTGTGCGAATCACTGGTCAGAAATTATTTAAGTAACGTGGCTAAGGGCAAAAATATTTTAGAATCGATTGTTTTTCAAGGGGGAGTGGCCGCCAATAAATGTATTAAGGCCGAGTTTGAAAAAGCGTTGGATAAAAAATTGATTATCCCAGAAAATTTTGATGTCATGGGAGCGATTGGCGCCGCCTTGTTGGCTCGGGAAGCCGAAGTTGAAAAAAGCCGGTTTAAGGGATTTGATTTGATTGAGACTGATTTTCAGACTACCGCCTTTCAGTGTTTCGACTGCGCTAACAAATGCGAGGTTATCGAATTTAAGGAAAATGGCGCAGTCATCGCTCGCTGGGGCGACCGTTGCAATAAATGGAGCGACGACCCGGGTCGTCAGCCGGAAAAATAAACTTGGCAATTTTATCGATAAATAAATAACAAACAAATTTATGGAAAATCAAAATCAACAACCGCAGGAAATAAAAATTACTGATAATTTTGCCGGCGGTGAGTATGCCAACGGCATGCAAATTTCTTATAACAAAGAAGAATTCCTCATTTATTTTTTCAATATTATGCCGCCGGCCGGCCGCGTTTGCGCCAAAATCATCACCAGTCCCGGACACCTCAAGAGAATGGCCGCTGTTTTGGAGGACAACTTAAAAAAGTATGAGAGTCAATTTGGTTCTGTCTCTGTAGCCGAGAATCCCAAAGACGGTATCGGTTTTAAAGTTTAACTTTTATGGCCAAAGATTACTACGACATTTTGGGGGTTTCCCGGTCGGCTTCTCCGGAAGAGATCAAAAAAGCTTTTCGCAAATTAGCTCACGAACACCATCCCGACAAAGCCAACGGCAATGCGGAGAAATTCAAGGAAATCAACGAAGCCTATCAGGTTTTGAATAACCCGGATAAAAGAAAGCAGTACGATCAGTTCGGCTCGGCTTTTGGCGGCGCCGGTGCCGGTGGTTTTAATTACCAAGATTTTGGCCGGGCGGCCGGCGGTCCTTTTGGCCAGGGCGGTTTTTCCCAAGACGGAATTAGTTTTGACTTCGGCGATCTTGGTGATCTAGGCGATCTTTTCGGCGGTTTTGGCAGTTTCTTTGGCGGTGGCAACAGGACAGCCAAAAAAGCAGTCAGAGGCGAAGACGTGGAAATAGAACTAACAATAGAGTTCGAAGAAGCGGCTTTTGGTGTTGACAAGGTAATTGACTTGCAGAAGCAGGTTGTTTGCGAGCATTGCCATGGCTCGGGAGCCGAGCCGGGCGCCAAGATTTCCGTTTGCGCTACCTGTGGCGGCACCGGAAAAATAAACCGGGTTCAACAAACGATTTTGGGAAATTTTCAAACTCAGACTGTTTGTTCGGATTGCCAGGGCGAAGGGCAGAAATATGAAAAAAAATGTTCCACCTGTCACGGCAGTGGTGCGGCTTATGGTTCGGAAAAAATCAAAGTTAAGGTTCCGGCCGGTATCGATGACGGCCAAACAATAAAATTATCAGGCCAAGGAGAGCCGGCTCCCAAAGGCGTGCCTGGCGATCTTTATATTCGTATTAAGGTCAGACCGAGCAAAATTTTTAGACGACAGGCTGATAATATTTTTTCAGAAAAACATCTTTCCCTTAAGCAGGCGATTTTTGGCGATAAAATAGAAATCGAAACCGTCGACGGCCTGGTCAGCCTAAAAATTCCTCCCGGGACCCAAAGTCATACGGAATTTCGTCTGCGCGACAAGGGCGTCTATCACCTCAAGGGTCGCGGCCGAGGGGATCATCTGATCAAGATAATTGTTGACATCCCTAAGAATCTTAGCCGCCAGCAGAAAAAAATACTGGATAGCTGGGAAAAATAATTTATTTATAAAAAATGTTGCTTTATTTATTCTTGTTTTTATTTTTATTTTTAACGATTTTTGCCCTGCTGATGTCTTTCTCTTTAATCGTCGGCCTGATTCAAACGGGGGGAGTGCCTTTCGTTTCTACCTCTAGAAGAGGTTTCGACGCCATTTCGCAATTAGCCGAAATAAAGCCCGGTGATATTATTTACGATTTGGGTTGCGGCAAGGCGCATTTTCTGATTCAGACGGTTAAAAAACATAACGCCCGAGGCATCGGTTACGAATTGGCTCTTTGGCCATATCTGTGGGCCAAGTTTAATGTTTGGCGGAGTCGGGCTAGGGTAAAAATTTATCGGAAAAATTTTTTTAAAGCCAGTCTTAATGAAGCCGATGTCGTTTTCTGTTATCTGTTTCCCGGGACAATGGTCAAATTGGAGCCGAAATTTAGCGTTGAATTAAGACCCAACGCCAGGGTGGTTGTCGCTGCTTTCCAGTTACCCAATCTAGAGCCGAAAAAATCAGTTTTAATTAATGATAATAACACAAAATTAGGTAAGTTTTATCTCTATGTTTTTTAGAGACGAAGGCTTGATTTTATTGGCCAGAAGCATTATAATAAAGAAACATGATTAAAAATAAGCCGGGTTCGTCTAGTGGCTAGGACGCATCCCTCTCACGGATGAAACACGAGTTCGATTCTCGTACTCGGTACCAGTAAAAGTCATAGAATTATTAATAGTTTATTTAAGTTTATGAAAAAAATTTTTAAAAGAAAGTCCTTTTGGTTAATTGTGGTCGTTATTCTCCTCCTGATTGTCGGTGGAGTTTATTATCAGTTTAAGCAGGGATCCTCTTTGATCGAATATACCACCGAGAAAGTCAAGCGAGGCAAATTGGTTCAGACAGTCACGGCCACCGGCCAGGTCGAATCAGCCGAAGAAATAAATCTTAATTTCCAGATCACCGGCAAGCTGGTTTATTTGAAAGCCAAAGAGGGTGATACGGTTAAGGCTGGCGACGTACTGGCTAGCTTGGATTCTGGCGGAGCAGCCGCCTTGATCAATCAATACAGAAGTAATGTTTCTGCCGCCGCAGCCGATTTGGCAAAAGTCAAAGCCGGTTCCTCCCCCGAAGATATAAAGGTGACAGAGGAACAATTTCTCAAAGCCGAGGCCGATCTGGCTAATCTAAAATCAGAAAGCACCAATCAACTGCTGATTTTGCGAGAAAAAAATTTGGATACTTTAAATAATGCTGTTTTTACTTTTACCGTGGCCCTAGATAAAGTTTATAATTATTTTATTAATGATAAAACCACTAACGGCCTCCAGGTTACCGACACCAGCTTGTTAAATAAAGTGGAGAGTGATTATTATTTACTCAGAAAAAACTTGGATTCTGCCAGAGAAATTATCAATCAGGCCAATAGTGTCAAAAGCGATGATTTAATTTTGGCTTCGTCCGATCAGATGCGGGACTCGATGATAAAACTCAACTATTTTCTAAATGATGCCTTTGGCTTGGGCGACACCATTATTCTTAACACCTATTATTCGCAAACCACCAAAGACACCATTAAAACCGACATTGGCACTCAACAATCAACCAACAATACCGCCCTAACTTCCCTGCAGACGGCCAAATCAAACCTGATTAACGAAACAAACAGCTATAATTCTCAGATCAAAGCCGCCGAAAACAACCTTGGTATTTATCAGGCGCAGCTTAATCTTAAAAAAGCCGGGCCTCGGAATTTTGAGGTTGAATCGGCCGAAGCCAAAGTAGCTCAAGCCCAGGCCCAGTTGAACAAGGCTTTGAGTGATTTTGGAAATTATACTATCAAGGCGCCAATTAATGGCAAAATTACCAAAGTTAATTTTTCTGTTGGCGAACAAACCAGCTTGACTGAGCCGGTTATTAGTATGCTGGGTACTGAAAAATATCAAATTAAAGTAGATATACCCGAATCAGATATTACCAAAGTTAAAATTGGCGATAAGGTTTCTATTGAATTGGACGCCTTCGGTTCCGATCATCCTTTTTCTGGCGCCATCAGCTTTGTCGACCCGGCCCAAACTGTAATTAAGGACGTGACTTATTATAAAACCACCGTCAGTTTTGACCAAGATTCCTGGAACGATCAAATCAAACCCGGCATGACTGCCAATATCACCATTATGACCGGAGAAAAAGACGATGTTCTATTTATACCGCAACGAGCCGTTAGGGTTAAAGAGGCCTCACTCGGTGAAACTGCGACCAAGGTCGTTTCTGTTCTGGCTAATAACCAGGAGGAAGAAAAAGTGGTTGTGGTTGGTTTAAGAGGCGATAACGGTTTAGTGGAGGTTCTCTCTGGTTTGACTGAAGGCCAAGAGGTCATCACCTTTAAAAAGGACAACGGTAAAAAATAATTTTTTGTTATGGCTCCTCTAATCGAGATTAAGGATCTAAAAAAGGATTATATTAACGAAGAGATAATAACCAAGGTTCTCTTCGGGCTGTCTTTTGCCATAGAAAGTGGCGAATTTGTGGCCGTGATGGGCCCTTCTGGCAGCGGCAAATCGACTTTAATGCACATCCTCGGCTTTCTAGACACCTTAACTAGCGGCAGCTATTTTTTCAAAGGGCGTGAAGTCAGTAATTTGAACGATGATCAGCTGGCCAAGATTCGCAACGAAGAGGTTGGTTTTGTTTTTCAGGCCTTTAATCTCTTGCCGCGTACCACCGTGTACGATAATGTCAAACTGCCGTTAATTTATAGTAATCAGAAAAATCAGGATCAGCTGATTAGAGCGGCCATTAAAGCGGTTGACCTGGAACATCGAGTTAATAATCTGTCCAATCAGTTGTCCGGTGGCGAAAAGCAGCGAGTGGCTATAGCCAGAGCCTTGGTCAATAATCCCAGTATTATTTTTGCCGACGAACCTACTGGCAATTTGGATAGCAAGTCGGGCAGCGCTATCATGGAAATTTTAGAAAACTTGAATAATCAAGGACATACTATTATTTTAGTGACTCACGAAAGCGATACGGCCAGGCACGCCAAGAGAATTATTAAGATGTGCGACGGTTTGATTTGCAGTGATGAAGTTGTCGAACGAAGAAGATCGGTTCGTGACGGTGAATTGAAAAAATAAAACTACTATTTTTTATGCGGCTTAGTGATATCGTCAAACTATCTTTTTCTGTTCTGCGTCGCAATCGGATCCGCAGTTTTTTGACTGGCCTGGGAATTATAATTGGTATCGCCTCGGTAATAATTATCATGTCTGTCGGCGCCGGAGCCCAAAGCTTGATCATCAACCAGCTCAATTCACTAGGTACCAATCTGATCGGCATTCTGCCGGGAACTTCAGACGAGAATGGGCCGCCGGCTTCGGCTTTTGGCGTCATTGTCGCCACTTTAAAATATGAGGATGCCACGGCCATCGCCAAAGAAGTACCCAATGTTTTGGCTGTTAGTTCTTATAACACCGGTTTGGGGACCATCAGTTATCAGAATGCCAGTTTGGACACCAATTTTTATGGAGTAATGAGCTCTTATCCTATAGTGGAAGACACCGAGGTAGGTCTGGGTCGCTTTTTTACTCCGGAAGAAGAAAAAAACAGTTCTCGAGTCGTGGTTTTGGGCTATCAAGTCTGGCAAGAACTCTTTAGTGGCAGCGACCCTTTGGGCAAAAAAATAAGAATTAATAAAGAATATTTTGACGTTATCGGCGTAATGAAAGAGCGGGGTGTCGCTGGTTTTCAAAATCAAGACAAACTGGTTTTGATTCCGATTTCCACCGCCCAAAAAATTATGCTCGGCATCAGATATGTTAATTTTATCAGAGCCAAGGTCAACGATGCCAAAAACATCGATCAGGCCACCAATGACATCACCTTATTACTAAGAGACCGCCATAATATTTTTGAATCGGGTATTGATGATTTCTCGGTGCGTAATACCAAAGAAGCTATAGACACACTGACAATGATAACCGACGCTCTGAAATTTTTCTTGGCTGCCATCGCTGGTATTTCTTTGATTGTTGGCGGCGTGGGAGTAATGAATATTATGCTGGCATCGGTCAACGAAAGAATCAGGGAAATTGGTTTGCGCAAAGCGGTTGGCGCCAAGAAAGCCAATATTATGACACAGTTTGTTTTGGAGACTATAACCATCACCTTGCTGGGTGGGATTATCGGTATAATCCTGGGGTCACTAGTGGCGCTTTTAGTGATGCTTGTCGCCAGATACCTGGGCTATCAGTGGGATTTGGTGATCACTATAAATTCTATTTTGGTCGGTGTCGGCATGGCGGTTTTAGTGGGTTTGGTTTTTGGTTTGTATCCGGCCCGGCGGGCCGCCAAATTAGATCCAATAGAAGCTCTGCGTTATGAATAATTTTTTTCTACCGTTAAAATTTGCCTGGCAATCTCTGGGCCATCACCGCGGCCGCACTTTTTTGACTATCGTGGGTATTGTAATTGGTATCGCCGCCGTCATCATGGTCATGTCTGCCGGTGACAGCCTCAAGGGTTTGGTTCTAGATCAGGTGGAGTCTTTTGGTTCGGATTTTATTCAGGTAGAGGTAAAGGTGCCCAGCACCGGCAAAAACTCTTTTGACAATGCTGCCGCTATGGTTCAAGGGATTCAGGTGACTACTCTAAAAATCGAAGACGCCGAAGCCATAAAAAAATTGTCCAATGTAAAGAATTATTACGCCGGAATTACAGGGCAAGAGGTTATTTCTTATCTGGACACACAAAAGTCAGTCACTTTTATGGGCATCTCGCCTTCCTTTATCGATATCGATAAATCCAAGATGTCGGCTGGGCGTTTTTTTTCCAAAGATGAGGACAGCGAATTAGCCAGGGTTTTGACCTTGGGCTCCAAATTGGCCGTCAAGCTTTTTGGCAATCAGGATCCGGTAGGCAAGAGCGTAAAGTTGGGTAAGAATAAATTTTTAGTTGTTGGGGTAATGGAAGAGCGGGGGAGCGGCTTTGGTTTGGATTTCGATCAATTTGCTTATTTGCCCTTGCAGACGGCGCAGAAGCTGGTGATGGGAGTTGATTATGTTGTTTGGGCTACGGTTCAGGTAGAAGATACTAAACTCCAAGATCAAACCGCCGAAGAGATTACAACTCTCTTAAGAGAGAGGCATAAAATAGATAATCCTAAGCGTGACGATTTTGCCGTGACCACTGCTGCCGAGGCTATTGACATGGTTAATACTATTTTTGGCGGTATCACCCTGCTGCTGACTGCCATCGCCGGCATTTCTCTTTTGGTTGGCGGTATTGGTATCATGAATATTATGTATGTTTCGGTCAGCGAGAGAACTTTTGAAATTGGTCTAAGAAAAGCCGTTGGAGCCAAAAACGTTCAGATTTTGTGGCAATTCTTGTGGGAAGCGATAGTGGTTACTGTTTTTGGCGGTATTATTGGCATCACTCTGGGAATTTTATTTTCACTTATCATCAGTTTTGTCGCCGGACAATTCGGTTTTGCCTGGGGCTTTAGCCTGCCGCCGCAAGCGATTATCATCGCTTTTGGTTTTTGCGCCGCGGTGGGTTTGATTTTTGGCTATTATCCCGCTCAAAAAGCAGCCAAAATGAATCCCATAGTTGCCTTGGGCCACGAGTAATTTTTGATAGTTCTATGATTCTCGATCAATATTTTTCCCATCTCAAAAAAAACGATTGGGCGCTACTGGCCGCCGTATTTTTGTTGATTGCCTTCGGCTTGTCGGCTATTTACAGTGTGGCCTTGGGTCAGGGATTAGGGGAATTTATTAATTTCAAAAAACAGCTGGTGTGGTTGGTGGTGGGGGTTTTTCTGATGTTTTTTATTTCCAGCGTCAATTATCATTATTGGCGTCGCTGGGCTTGGTTGGGTTATTTTTTGGGTTTGATTTTGTTGGTATTGGTTTTGACTCCCTTAGGTTCGACTATTCGCGGTTCTCAAGGTTGGTTTTCGTTGGGCATTTTTTCTTTCCAGCCGGTCGAATTTATGAAAATTTTTTTAATCATTGTTCTGGCCGATGTTTACAGCCGTTACGCGCGCACTATCAATAAATTTTTACAGTTGGTTTTGATTGGTTTGCTGGTAGTTTTGCCACTGGGCCTGGTGATGCTCCAGCCGGATTTTGGTTCGGCCATGGTTATTTTTTTCGTTTGGCTGTTGTCCAGCCTGCTTTTGATTAGAAAAAAATGGCACTTGGCTGTTATTATTATTCTAATTTTGGCTTCTTTTTTAGTTAGTTGGAACTTCGTTTTCCAGGACTATCAGAAAGATCGAATTATAACTTTTGTTAATCCGGCTGCCGATCCCTTAGGTAGCGGCTATAATGTCAGGCAGTCGATCATTGCGGTCGGCGCTGGCCGGCTTTTGGGGCGGGGCTTGGGTTTTGGTAGCCAGAGTCAGTTAAAATTTATTCCCGAAAGCCAAACGGATTTTATCTTTGCGGTAATTGCCGAAGAGCTGGGTCTGGTTGGCGTGCTTTTGGTGCTAGTTTTTTTCTTTCTGATTTTCTATCGGGTCTATCTTGTTGCCACCAGAGCACCCGACGATTTTGGCATGTTTCTGGCTCTGCTGATTCTGATAGTTATTTTTGTCCATGTTTTTATCAATATCGGCATGGGTTTGGGTTTGATGCCGGTGACCGGCATTTCTCTGCCCCTGGTTTCTTATGGTGGCAGTTTTTTGATAGTCACTCTGTTTTTTATCGGCCTAGTTTTAAATATTTACAAGTCAGCCTTGGTTTTCCGGCGCTAACGCCGTTTCGCCACTAGTCTAGTTTTATAAAAAAACAATAAATTTAATTTTATTTTATGCCAGACGCCTTTTCTACAAATTTTAATCGTTTTTTGGATGACGGCCTGAAGATCGTTGCCAATTGCCCGGTTTGCCATTATCATTACAACCCGGGTGAAGCCAAAGTCTTGGAAGAGAATGAGGGGGCTCACTTGATTTATCTCAAATGTCGTCGTTGTTATTCGGCAATTCTGGTTTTAATAATGGCCAATAATTTTGGCATTAGTTCGGTGGGCTTGATCACCGACTTGGACAGTCACGAAGTGATGAAGTTTAAAGCCGCCAAAGAAACAAACAGCGACGACGTCTTGTCTGTTCATCAGCTTTTAGAAAATAATTCTTCCGGCTGGTTTGGCTAGGCGGGTTAGTCGTTATTTTTAAAAGCCGCCGCTAAAGGTTGACTTTTTAAAATTTTTGTTCTAAGATATTTTAAGTTTTAAAAACCATTTAAATTTAGGTTAATTATTATGACTAGCAAATTAGAAGCGGCAACCAGAACCCTGTCCGGTAAAAAATTATTCAAGTTAAGGCAGCAGGATAAAATACCGGCAGTTATCTATGGCCATGGCTCGGAAAACAAGAGTTTAGAGTTGGGATATTCGTTTTTTTCCAGTCTTTATCAGGAGGCTGGAGAAAATACCATTATTGATTTGGTAATCGACGGTGGCGCTCCGGTTAAGGCGCTGATTGCCGATGTTCAGTATAATCCTTTGAGCGGCCGCATTCAGCACGTTGATTTTCAGACCGTCAAGATGGACGAAAAGATACACGCTCATGTCAGTTTCGAATTTATCGGCGAATGCCGTCTGGTCAAAGAAGAAGGCGGTGTTTTGATTCATAATCTGGACGAAGTGGAAATCTATTGTCTGCCGGGCGACTTGATTCATGAGATCGAAATCGATCTCTCCGTCCTCAAGGAATTCGGCGATGTCATCGCCGTCAAGGATCTAAAGTTGTCTCAAAAGGTGGAAATCATCGGCCACGAGCCGGAGGATGTAATTGTCACGATTACCCGGCCGAGGGAAGAAAAAGAAGAGGTAGTGGCGGCTCCGGCCGAAGAGGTTGCGACCAGTGAAGTCAAGGAAGCAGCCAGTGAGAAAGTTGAAAGTACGGAAAAGCAATAAAATCTATAACTCAAAAGAAGGCCGGTATCTAGGCCTTCTTTTGTTTTTGCCGATTTTTACCTGTTGATATTTAGTTTGACGTTTTTACTAAATGGTGATATTATAAAAATGCACCTAGTTTTTGGGAATGGGAGGAGACAAAGAGAGCCCAAGTTGGTGGTGGCGAAGGAGGGGAAAACACACTGACCTTGTCGGTGTGGGATCAACCCGCATTTCCTGGCGGAAGAGGAGAACAGCGGTATGGTTCGCGAACGCCCACCCTGATCAAATTATCGATTCTACATAACAGGTAGTCGCTGTTGATACGATTCGGGTGCGTCAAAGCTCGGGGCATGGCTTAACGGTCGTGCCCCGGGCTCTCTATTTTTTAATCAACTATTTCTAAAATTCGATTGAGGCCGGCTAGGTCTTTTTTTATTTCTATTTTGGAATCTGGAAAATATTTTTGTGCCAGTTTCTTTGTCTCCTGCGGGTAAGCGTGGCCAATCTCGCAAAAAATCGCTCGTGGCTGGTGGGCCATTTTTTTTATTTGCTGAAATAATTTATCAGAAAGTTCTAAACCAAACTTGCCGCCGGCCAAGGCCAATTTTGGCTCAAAGTCCAGGGAGTGTCGGTGCGCTTGTTGATTTTTTTCTAGGCGTAGGTTTTTTTCTTTATCGTCCAGATAAGGAAGATTGGCCACAATAACGTCAATTTTTTTATTACCAACATTCTTCAGTAAGTCGCTTTTAAAAAATTCAATTTTTACTTTGTTAATCTCGGCATTTAAGCTAGCTATTTTTAGGGCTTTGCTGGATATATCTAGAGCTAAGATTTGGGCCTGTGGCAGGCTTTTTTTGAGAGCCACGGCAATGCAGCCAGAACCAGTGCCCACATCAACCAGGATCGGTTTTTGGCTTCTGGGCGGTTTCTGGCAATAAGCGATCGCCTCCTCCACCAATAACTCTGTTTCCGGGCGGGGGATTAGGACGTTTTTGTTGACTTTGAACCGCAGGCCGAAAAATTCTTTGTTGCCGGTAAGATAAGCCACCGGCTCGTGGCGGGTCCGGCGGCTGATTAATTTTGAAAAAGCTTGCCGCTGTTTGTCGGTCAATTTTTTTTCACCATGGGCATAAAGGAACTCTCGCGGTTTTTTTAGCACAAAACTTAAAATTACTTCAGCATCCAATCCGGCCGAAGTAATTCCGCTATTTTGCAGTTTTTTGCTAGCCGCTGCCAAGGCTTGTTTGGCGGTCATAAATTCTCGTAACGTTTCATGGCTCGTCTGGCGCGCCAAACCTGGCCGTTTAGTTTCAGCCGCCAGCTAAAACCCTGCCACAAGCCCCATTTTTTCTCTTTGATTATTTGGTGCAAGTTTTTCAGGATTGGCGTGGCGACTTTCAGTTTATGCTTCCTGGCGTAGTAATTCATCACCGTTTCAATGCCAAAGTCTAAAAGATTTTCGTCTTTGGGCAGTGAGTCAAAAAATTTTCTGGTCATAGCCCTTTCACCGCCGATAGCATACATGGGAAAAATTTTTGGTATCAGCGCTCCCAGGCCAAAAACGCGGTCTCTTAGGCCCACCGACATGGTTGCTTGGCCGTTTAAAACCGGCCGCAAAACTTGTTTGATGTGGCTGGTTGTCAGGTTTTCCAAATCGGCGTCGGCAAACATGATAATGTTGCCGCTGGTCGCTTTGACTCCGGCCGTCATCGCGCTGCCTTTGCCCTGGCTAGTGGGTCTTTTTAAGACTTTGACTTTGAATTTTTCCGCTACCTTGGCGGTTTTATCGGTGCAGGCATCGGCTATTACCAAGATCTCGTCCAGTTCTTCCACTTTAGTGACTACCTTTAGGACGCTGGCAATATTGTCCGCTTCGTTGTGAGCGGGAATGATCAGAGAAATTTTTTGTTTTTTATTTTTCATTCTTTAAATTATACCATAGAAAAAATAAATAAAAAAATCCTCATTGGGTTTCAATCAGGCTTTCTTAATTTTTTAAGTGGCCGCGGCCAAGGCCAGCTCTTCGTCTAGTTTTTTTAACTGATTAATCACAGACTGCAGATTGCCGTCCATGATAGAAGCGATATTATTGAAGTTTTCGTTCAAGCGGTGATCGGTAAGGCGGTCTTGGGGAAAGTTGTAGGTGCGGATTTTTTCACTGCGGTCGCCCGAGCCGATTTGCGCTTTTCTGGTTTGGCTTAACTTTTTTTCCTCCTCTTCTTTTTTTAACAATAAAAGCCGCGAACGCAATACTATCATCGCTTTTTCTTTGTTTTGCAGTTGCGAGCGTTCGTCTTGGCAGGAGACAGCCAGGGCGGTCGGCAGGTGAGTGATGCGCACAGCCGAATACGTGGTATTGACGCTCTGGCCTCCGTGGCCGCCGGCGCAGAAGGTATCTATTCTCAAGTCTTTAGGGTCAATTACCAAATCCACTTCCTCGGCTTCGGGCAAAACGGCCACGGTCACGGTGGAAGTATGGACGCGGCCCTTTTTTTCTGTTTCCGGCACCCGTTGCACCCGATGAACCCCGCTCTCGTATTTCAAGACGCCATAAACATTCTGACCGGTAATTTCGAAAATTATTTCCTTAAAACCGCCGATGCCGATACGGTTGGCGGAAATTATTTTGCTTTTCCAGCCGTTTTTTTCTCCATAGCGGCTGTACAAACGGAAGAGCTCGGCCGCGAACAGGGCCGATTCATCGCCGCCGGCGCCGGCTCTGATTTCCACGATGACATTTTTTTTGTCATTGGGGTCTCTGGGCACAAGTAATGTTTTTATTTCTTGTTCCAACTCGACTTTTCTTTTTTCCAATTCCGTTCTTTCTTCGGCCGACATCTTTTTTAATTCTTCGTCGCCTTCGTTTTCCTGACCGATTTTTTCCATTTCTCTGATATCGATCTCGGTCTTTTCTAATTCTTTTTTGGCGGCGATTATTTCTTTTAGGTCGTCATACTCCTGCGATATTTCTTTGATTTTTTTGGGATCGGAAATAGTCGCCTCGTCTTGCAACAGGCGTTCCAATTCCTCAAATCTTTCCTGGAGTTGTATCAGTTTCGATAACATATTTGTATTATAGCTTAAACAAAAAGAACTCCGCAAACAAGCCGCGAGCTCTTTTTATTATCAACGATGTTATTTGCCTTCTTTTTTGACTTTGGCCTTTTTGACTTCCTTGGCTTTCTTTTGTTTTTCCTTTTTGATTTTTTTGCCCTGCCTGGACAGCGCCAGACTGGCCTTGGCCTCTACCCGTTTCTGAAATTTATCCACTCTTTTGGCGGTATCAATAAGTTTTTGCTTGCCGGTGTAAAAAGGATGGCAGGCCGAACAGATTTCAACGTGGATTTCCTCCAGGGTCGAACCAACGGCAAAAGTATTGCCGCAGGCGCAAATCACCTTGGCTTCTTTGAAGTACTGTGGATGAATGTCTTTTTTCATAAAGAAAGGTAGTTAAAATTTGATATTAAATAGTTTACAGGTTTTTAAGATAAATGTCAATTATTTTATTTGTCCCGTTGAATTTTGCCAGGTGAATTGATTAACTGGGGTAAAAAAAAAGAAGCCCCGCGATTCTCGTCAGAGAATCGCGGGGTTCCAAGGTACTTGTTGCTTGGCAACTCAGCCGGGCATGTTTAGCCAATCGATGCCGATGTCCCGGCCATCGCCAGCCGTGCCGATACAAGGTGAGCCGGCATCAAGATGCCAGTCCTCGGTGAGCAACGGGTCGGCGAAGACGAGGTTGATCACGTCGACCGTCCAAGGGTTTCTCTCGCACGTTGCCAACGTGTCGTAGTTCCAGACGCAGTTGGGCCCAACTGTGTAGTAGCCGTTGCTGCAATGAAACGTTGTTTCGCAGCCAGTGACTACCGAGTCGAAAACCGCGACACTATCTTCATTGTACGCGGCTATGCCTCGCGTCGACCCGACGTGGGGCACCAAGAAGAAGCGTGGACCGACTACGACACAGTGATGGACCGATAAGCCGCTCGCGTAGTTGACCTCTAGTGGCGAGTTACTCTCGCTGGCGACTACCACGTTTCTCATAGTTAGTGCTACGCCACCTTCGCAGGCAACCGCCGCGTCGCTGTAGTACAGGTTGCGTTTGCCAGGGCCATTGTGGATGCTGATGTTGTACAACCACATCGTCCAGTCGCCTTTGGCCACCGAAACCGATTTGCCCAGATTGGCCGTGGCTTCGGCCTGGCTCGTGGGGTATGACCAGGGCGCGGTGTAGATCACATGTGGCCGGTTTGGGTTGTTATCCACGATCCGGCTCTTATCGGGCCCCAATCCAGAAATGCTGATCGTTTTGGGGTTGGGATAATAGGGGATTGTGAATCCCTCATAGTCGCCCTCGCCCAAGGTGATGTCCACCGGCGTCTCGCACGCGTCGATCGCATCCTGAATTGTCAGGTACTGCTGGCCGTTCGCGGTGACCGGCGGCTTCTCGTATCCGAACGTGATGTCCAGGTCGAGTTCGCCGTAGATGTCCACTGGCGTGTAGTCGTAGCACAGGCCACCACTGAAACGGAACGAGCCGGCGAAGTCCAGCTCGGCCACGACCAGGGGCAAAGCCGACTGATAGATGTCGCCGTTATCGTCGGTCGCCACCAGCGTCCCGCCCTGGAAGTCGAGCGGTAAACTGAAGCCAAAATCCACTCCGTTTGCTCCTAGCGCCCAGCACCCAGGCCATTCAGTCCCTTCAGCCGTAACCAGTTTAGCACCACCACGGCCGAAGCTATAATCGCCAGGTAAACCGTTGACGCCGAATCGGAAGTAGTATGTGGGCAGGAAGTCCATTTCCACTTCCAGGTTTGTGGTCTGTCCGGCGGCGATACTCGCGGCTGTCTCCCCCCAGAAGAGTGGTGCCTTATCCGCGTCCATGATGTACACGGATGCTTCATAGTCACCCGGCCAGATGTCTTTGGCCGTTCCGTCGAACACGCCGTCGATGATCGGGAATTCGAGAAAACGGCTGTGGTCGACTGAACCCCCAGCCTTACCCATACCGGTTCCCGCTTCCCAGAGATGGACCTGAATCCAGCGAGCTCTCGACTTGAAGGCGTCACCGATCGCAATCAACTCTGGATAGGTGAGCGATTTCTCGCCCGATGCCGCGTACAGGTTACCGTGGATCCGGATGCTACCGGTCTGTGGCTGATTCGGGTCCGGCGGTTTCGGCGTGTCTTGCGCCGGACAGCCCGCGAACAGAAATGCCGCCAACACCGTCAGCACGGCCAACGTCATACCATTCATCATCTTACTCATCTCGTGTTCCTCCTCGGTTTTGCTCTTTACCAGACATAGTAAATAGCGAATCACGCCCTGTGCGTGTTCGCTGTTGTTGCCAAATTCTCAAGGTGCAACTAATTATAATATCATATTTATTTATTTTTGTCAATAGATGTTAAAAAATAATCATTTTTTTGTTTTATTTTAGCTATTTTATTTATTTTTATTATATTAATTACTTAAAATGTTGACAGATATTTTTTAATTTGTTAGAATTTCTTTATCTTAATTTAAGTATTAATCACCCATACTTCTTAATATTTCCTTGTCCCGCCTGGCGGGATGAAAGAAGTAGCGGTCAGAAAGGAAAAACTATGAATTTACCAAGTGTCTTGGATTTGCTCAAAGCCGGTGTCCATTTTGGCCACCAAAAGAGCCGCTGGCATCCGAAAATGAAAGACCAGATTTTTACCGAACGCGGCGGAGTGCATATTATCGACCTGGATAAAACTCTGGAAAAATTGGAGATCGCCACTGATTTTGCGCGCGAGGTCGCTCAAAACGGTGGTGTTGTTTTGTTTGTCGGCACCAAAAAGCAGGGCCAAGAAATTATCAAAAAAGACGCCATCAGTTGTGGCATGCCTTTTATTAATGAGAAATGGATTGGCGGCATGTTCACCAATTTTCCCAACGTTGGAAAGCTGATTAGAAAGTACAGGGATCTGAAAGAAAAAAAAGAGGCCGGAGCCTTACTCAAATACACCAAGAAAGAGCAGGTGGAATTCGATAAGGAAATTGACAAACTACAGCGGTTTGTCGGCGGCTTGGTGGAATTGAAGAAAATCCCCGAAGCGATTTTTGTCTTGGACGTCAAAAAAGAAAAAACCGCCGTTAGCGAAGCCAGAAAAAAAGGAGTGAAGATTATCGGTTTCTGCGATACCAATATCAATCCCGACCTTTTGGATTATCCTATTTTTGCCAACGACGATGCGGTCAAGTCTATCGAGCTGATTACCGGTCTTATGGCCGAAGCCATCAAAGAGGGCAAGAGCAAAACAGAAGTCGCTAAAGCCTAAAATATTCCCCTCTTTTCCAAGGAGGGGGCAGGGGGAGGTTTTGAAAGCTGGCTGATAAAATAGAGATCTTCATAACCCCTCTTTGGTCTCCCCTTAGAAAGGGGAGAAAGTAGGGGATTAACCTATCCCCGGAAAGGGAAAAAAGAATAAACTTTTTAAAATTAATTTTTAATTATGTCTATTGATCTATCAACCATCTCTCAACTTCGCGAAAAAACCGGCGCTGGCATCGGCGACTGCAAACGCGCCCTGGAAGAAGCTGGCGGAGAGATCGACAAAGCCATTGAAATTTTAAGAAAAAAGGGGGAGATCAAAGCCGCCAAGAAATCCGATCGAGCGACCAATGAAGGATTGGTGGCTATAATAAGAAGCGGAGCCAGAATCGCTGTCGCTTCTTTGGCTTGCGAAACCGATTTTGTGGCCAGAAACGATGATTTTATTCAAGCGGCCAACCAATTGGCCGCCAAGCTACTGGACACACCCAAGGCAGAGTTTGTTTCTTGGGCCGAGCAAGTTATCAAAAACGAATTAATTGTCAAAATCGGCGAGAACATCAAACTGGGCGATTATGGCGTTTTTAGTGGTGCCGTTTTGGGCAGTTATTTGCATTCCAACAAAAAAGTGGCGGCGGTAGTTGTTTTGGACGGCGGTAGCGATGAGTTGGCCAGTGAGTTGGCGATGCAGGTGGCGGCGCTCTCGCCCAAATACCTCCAGCCGGCCGATATTCCCGCCCCTGAACTGGAAAAGGAAAAAGAAATTTATCGTGAGAATCTAAAAAACGAAGGCAAGCCGGAAAACATGTTTGACAAGATTATCGAAGGCAAGCTGGCCAAGTATTACGAAGAGGTTTGTCTGCAGAGCCAAGTTTTTATCAAAGACGATAGTCAAAAAATCAGCGATTTACTGGTCGCGGCCGGTGCCAGCGTCAAAGAGTTTAAAAGATTTCAGGTTTAAATTTTAAAATGAAAGCTGTCTTTATACAATTTACCCCCTGGGATCGATATTATGCTTTCGACCCCAATAATCTGCCGGTCAAAGTAGCCGACTCGGTGGTGGTGACTACTGAATTTGGCACCGAAATTGGCAAGGTGATCGAGTTTAACGAGCTGACGGATGCCGAAATTAAGGAGCTGGGCGGCCTTAAGCCGCTGGACAGAATCGCCACCAGCGAAGATTTGGAAATTTTTAAAACCAACAATGAGGCCAAGCGCAAAGAAGAGGCAAATAGTTATTGTCATAAAGTTATCAAACGTCATGATTTGGAAATGAAGTTGGTAGACTGTTTTTTCTCTTTTGACGACAGTCGCCTGACTTTTGCTTTTATTGCCGATGGCCGCGTTGATTTCAGAAACGTCGTCAAGGAGCTGACCAAGCATTTTCAGAAAGCCATCAGACTGCATCAGCTCGGAGTGCGCGATGAAGCCAAGGTCAGGGGCGATATTGGTCCTTGCGGCCAAAAATTATGTTGCGCCAACTACCTCAAAAAATTGGGCAATGTCACTTCGGAATTGGCCGAAACCCAGCAGGTGGCTCATCGCGGTTCGGAGCGTTTGTCCGGCGTCTGCAGCCGCCTCAAGTGCTGCCTGGCCTATGAAGCCGATGTTTACGGCGAACTCTCCAAGAATTTTCCGGCTTTAAGCAGCCGGGTGAAAACCAATCACGGCAAAGGTGAAGTGGTCGGCTGGCATGTTTTGAAAGGCACGGTGGATGTCAAAATCGATCCAGAAAAAGAAGGCGACAAGCCGATGGTGGTAGAAGTGCCGATAAAGAAATAACTGGCGGCATGTAGCTTGTGACAAATAGCCATAGTCCACAATAAAAATTTGTAAGTTAGCCCCACTGTTCGGGGCTTTTTTTATTTGACAAAACAGACAATACCGCGTATTTTATTATTAGTCGTTTTGTGTTTTGTCAACCCTAATGTTTACAATGTTCTGAAAAGGAGGGACTTATCATGGCTAATCTGGTTGCCGCTGTCGAATTCTGGATGAAGCTGGATAGAGCGCTAAGTCAGAATGGCGGAATGGTAGCTCTCTTTCTGGAGAGAATCCGCGCCGTCATGGAAGCAACTCGACAACTGGAGATTGTCCGGAGAGTCAAGCCGCCTGACGCTGTATTGAGATACCATCGAGGCGCCAGTGACGCGCTGGATGGTTACAAGTCATTTTCTCATTCGACCGATGATGAGGCAATAATGTACACCTGGGTGCACTTCGTGGATGAGGCGGTTGCCGAGGCCTATGCCGCCAGTGGCTGGGCCGTGGCTATTCTCACGGCCGAGGAACAGCTTGACTCGGCCCGAGACGATTTCTGCCACCTAATGGTCGAGAATAATTTCCGGGGCGATGGGCTGGTTCTAAGTCTTCTCGACTCGCTTCGGCTTGCTTTCGCCACGGCCGGTCGCGATATCGACGACCTTGTTCCCTGGATGCGCTAGAGCTTCGTCGCACCTTGCGTTCGTCAGTCGTTGTACCTCTCTTAGCTACTTGGCGGGTCGCCGGTAGCTTTTTTGTTTGCGATAATTTTGCTATAATTATATTAATAAACAATAATTTTATTTTTATGAAAAAAATTGCCATCAACGGTTTTGGCCGGATAGGCCGGGCGGCTTTTAGAATCGCTTTAACCAAAAAGAATTGCCAAGTAGTCGCTATCAACGATTTAACGGATTCGCGCACTTTGGCCTATTTGTTAAAATATGATTCAGTTTATGGTCATTTTGGAAACAAAGTCAGCCATGATAAAAACAACCTGATTATCAATGGCCAGAAGTATCCCGTTTTTGCTCAAAAAGATCCGGCCAAACTGCCTTGGAAGAAATTAGGGGTGGAGGTGGTTTTGGAGTGCACCGGAGTTTTTACCGACAAGAGCGGCGTCAGCCTGCACCTGAAAGCCGGGGCTAAAAAAGTGGTTTTGTCCGCTCCCGCCAAAGATGAAATGCAAACCTTGGTTCTAGGCACCGAGCTGACCAGAAAGACTCTGGGCAAAAACGAAAAAATAATCTCCAACGCCTCTTGCACCACAAATTGCGTGGCGCCGGTGATTCAGGTCTTGGAAAACGTTTTTGGCATTACTAAGGCCCTGCTCAACACTTCCCACGCTTACACCGCGAGTCAGGGTTTGGTGGATGGGCCGAGCAGAAAGGACTTGCGCGAAGGCCGGGCGGCCGCGATTAATCAGGTGCCGGCAGCCACCGGCGCGGCCCAGGCTGCGGCCAAAGTTGTTCCGGCTCTCTCTGGTGTCTTCGATGGCATTGCCATTCGTGTGCCCGTGGCCTGCGGTTCTCTTTCCGACATTACTTGCGTGCTGAAAAAAAACGTGACTGTCGAACAGGTGAACCGGGCTTTCCGCGAGGCCGCCAGTAAGCCGCTTTTCAAAAATATTTTAGCCGTATCAGAAGAACCACTGGTCTCTTCCGACATCGTAGGCACCAACTATTCAGCCATTGTCGATTTGTCTCTGACCAGAGTGGTTGGCGGCAATTTGGTTAAGGTTCTGGCTTGGTATGATAATGAATGGGGCTATTCTAATCGCCTGGTAGAGATGGCTCTGGCGGTCTAAAAACCAGCCTCTTGCCAAAAAAATAAATATTTGCTAAATTATTAATCGTCTACACCCTCGTTTTTAATAATCTCAAAAAAATTTCAATAAATGGAAGAAAGCGCTTTCAAAAAATTTTTTTCTCCTGGCCCGCGCGGCAAGCTCCGTTGGGCTATTTTTGGCGTTTTAGTTTTGTTTTTTTTGGCCTTTTTTATTGACTTCATCGGTTTTAGCAATTATCTTTCTCGGGGCTTGTCTGGTGCGCTGAAAACCGTGCCGGTGATTAGTGATTTGCGGGTTTGGCCCAAGATCGAACACAGTGCCGTTGATAACAGCAAAAGTTTGAAATTCAAGAGTTTTAAGGAAATAGAACTGGCCAGTTATGGCCTGCCCTTCCGCCTGGGGTTGGACCTATTGGGCGGAACGCATTTAGTTTATGATGCCGATGTTTCCCAGATTCCCAGCGAAGATCGTCCTAGCTCTCTCTCTGGCGTTAGAGATGTTATTGAGCGTCGCGTTAATTCTTTGGGAGTTTCCGAACCTTTGATACAAACCAATCAGTCTGGCGGCAATTACCGAGTGATTGTCGAGCTGGCCGGAGTTTACGATGTTAATCAGGCTATTAAAATGATCGGTGAGACCCCGCTCTTGGAATTCAAGGAAGAAAATCCGGCGGCCACCACTCTTACCCTGGAACAACAAAAGCAACTGGATACGGAAAATAAAGTGATAGAAGACCAGGCGGCCGGTGTTTTGCAGCAGATAAAAAGCGGCGCTGACTTTTCCGCTTTGGCCAAACAATATAGCGAAGACCCTGGCAGCAAAGAAAACGGCGGTTTGTACACCGGCGTCAAAAAGGGAGTTTTTGTACCCGAGTTTGACGAAGTGATTTTTAATAAATTGAAAGTCGGCGAACTTTATCCGGAACTGGTCAAAACACAATTTGGTTTTCATATTATCAAAAAGGAAGCGGAGAGGGGGAGTGGTGACGGCTTGGAAGTCGATGTCAGGCATATTCTTTTCAAGACCAAGACTTCCCAGGATTTGGGCATTGTCGTGCAGTCGGAATGGATCAGCACCAAACTGACCGGCCAGCAACTAAAAAAGGCCAGGGTAGAAATGGATCCCAATTCTGGCGTGCCGCAAGTGGCTCTGGAATTCAACAAAGAAGGAGCCGATCTTTTTGCCGATATCACCAAAAGAAACACCGGCAAATTGGTGGCGATTTTTCTTGACGGTTCGCCCATAAGTATTCCCAGGGTGAGCGAGCCGATTCTTTCCGGTCAGGCCGTTATCTCCGGAAATTTCACCGTCAAAGACGCGAAGCTCTTGGCTCAACGCCTGAACGCCGGCGCTTTGCCGGTGCCGGTCAAGCTGATTTCTCAAACCACCGTGGGAGCCAGTCTGGGCAGCGAGTCGGTCCAAAAAAGCTTGGTTGCCGGTATCTGGGGCTTCTTGCTGGTAGCTTTGTTTATGATTTTTTATTATCGGTTACCAGGCGTACTTTCCGTAGTGGCTTTGGTCATCTACACCATGATTGCTTTGGCTATCTTTAAAATTTTTCATGTCACCATGACCTTAGCGGGCATTGCCGGTTTTATTTTGTCTATCGGTATGGCCGTCGATGCCAATATTTTGATTTTTGAAAGATTAAAAGAAGAATTGCGCGCTGGCCGTAACTTGGAATTGGCCATTACCGAAGGCTTTCATCGCGCCTGGAGCTCTATTCGCGACTCCAATATTTCTTCACTGATAACTTGCGCCATTCTATTCTGGTTTGGCTCCAGCATTATTCGCGGCTTTGCGGTCACCTTAGCCTTGGGTATCCTTGTCTCCATGTTTTCGGCCATCACTATCACCAGGCAGCTCTTGAAACTGGTTGGCAAGTGGCGGATAAGTAAGTTTCGTTGGTTTTATAACGCTAAGCCCAGCAAATAAATTTATGAAGTTAAAAATAATTCCCAATCGAAAATACTACTACTTTTTTTCCGGCCTACTCTTTGTGGCCAGTTTGGTTAGTCTTTTCCTTTGGGGCCTAAGACCCGGTTTGGATTTTACCGGCGGCAGTCTCATGGAGCTGTCTTTTGCCACCAGTCGCCCCGGTTCTCAAGAAGTCTCCGCCGCGCTGGTGCCGTTGAATCTAGGGGATTTGATAGTTCAGCAGGCCGGGGAAAAAGAAATAATGTTGCGTTTTAAGGCCGTTGACGAAGCGACGCATCAGGGTATTTTACAAACTATTAGCGATAAATTTGCCGCTGATTCTCCGGAACAAATCAAAGAATTGCAGTTTGAATCCATTGGTCCGGTTATCGGTAAAGAGTTGCAGCAAAAAGCCTGGTGGCAGATATTTTTGGTTTCTTTGGGCATTATTATTTACATCGCTTTTGCTTTTCGAAAGGTTTCCAAACCGCTGGCCTCCTGGAAATATGGCGTCTCGGCCATTATCGCCTTGCTTCACGACATTGTTATTGTTGCCGGCTTTTTCTCGGTCTTGGGGCATTTCTTTAATGTAGAAATCGACGCCTTGTTTATTACGGCTCTTTTAACCATCATGGGTTTTTCCGTTCATGACACCATTGTGGTTTTTGACCGTACCAGAGAAAATATCACCCGTCATCATGGCGGCACTTTTGCCGAAGTGGTTAATGATAGCGTCAACCAGACCATTGTTCGCTCCGTCAACACTTCTCTAACGGTGCTATTGGTGTTGTTGTCGCTTTATATTTTGGGAGGCGCGACTATCAAAAACTTTGTTTTGGCTCTGCTTTTTGGCATTGCCATTGGCACTTATTCCTCTATCTTTGTCGCCAGTCCGGTAATTGTTGACTGGAATAATTTTGGCAAGAAAACAAAATCAGCCAGATAATTATTAATCATTTTAGTCAAGCAAGCTCTAAAAAAATAGAGTTTGTTTTTTTATTGACAAAAATATTTATTTTTGATATAATAAAGTAAATAATAAAAAGTTTATTATTTTTTAGCTAGATTTAGCTGAAATATTTATATTTTTAATATGTCTATTTTAGATCAAGTTAGAAAAAATCAATTTCAGGACAATTTAGCCGGTTTTAATCCCGTGTCCACTCTTAATACTTTATTTTCCAGTCTAAGCGACAAAGAAAGAGATGTTGTTAGGCGGCGTTTTGGCTTGGGTACGGATCGCAAATATACCTTGGAAGAAATCGGCAAACAATACGGCATTACTCGGGAAAGAGTGCGCCAGATAGAGAGTTTAAGCATCAAAAAATTAAAAGAACTTCAAGAATTGAAAGAAGAAATCGAAAAAGCCGAAAAAGTTGTGGTTCAGCTGTTGGAGCAGTATGGCGGCGTTATGGAACAAGATTTCTTTTTGGAAAAAGTCCTTAATTATTTAGAGGCCCAAGAAAATATCGAGAATGTCTTGTTGTTTTTGGCCGAACACATTTTTTCCGACAATGTCTCCAAGGTCCGCCAGGACAAGGAATTCAATAATTTATGGAGAACCGATAGCGCCGATGTCACCTCGCTGAAGGATATTGTTAATGAGATGGTCCGAGTGATCAGTCAAAACAATCAGCCCGTTCAGCTGCAGAACTTGCTTAACAGTTTCAAAGACTCCGAATTCTATCAAAAAAACAAAGATAAAATTCTTTCTCGGGCGGTTTTTTTGGAAGCCACCGAAGAGGACGTGGATAAAATTTTAGAGAGTTATCTGCGCGCTAGCCGCAAAATCAAATCCAATTTGTTTGACGAGTGGGGCTTGGTCTCTTGGGGCACTGTTCAACCCAAGAAGATCAATGATAAAATATATATGGCCCTAAAGAAAGCCGGCAAGCCTTTGCATTTCACCGAGATTGCCAATTTAATCAACGAAACCAAGTTCGACGATAAAATCGCTTATCCGCCCACCGTTCATAATGAATTGATTTTGGATGACAAATATGTTTTGGTCGGCCGCGGTATTTACGCTCTGAAAGAATGGGGCTATAATCCCGGCAATGTGGCCGATGTTTTAGAGGAAGTGTTAAAGGAAAATGGTCCTTTAACCCGCGACGAAGTTATCGAAAAAGTTTTGGCCAAGCGCCAAGTCAAGAAATCAACCGTCTATTTGTCGCTGATGAACAACAGCCAGATCAAGAAAAACGAGCAGGGCAAATACTATTTACTGGACGATACTGCCAAAAGTTTATAAACTTTAATTGTCAGCTAAAGTTAGCGTTTCAGACGCTAATCTAAGATAGTCTAAAACTCAGGAAGGTGACAAGGTATGGGAATTGAACTTAATTTTGATTTGGCTTCAGTTTGGGAAAGTTTCGTAATTTTTGCTTCCCAGGATCCAATTACCATTGGCATTCAACTGTTTCTTAAAGGTGGTTGGGTGATTTTTTTAATTGTAATACTGACTGTTTTTTACGATGCGTGGCTAGATGCCCGCCAAGGCCAGTATGCCGGCAAGTGGCAGCATGTTCTCTTGGCTATCGATATTCCCAAAAACAATGAACAAACACCTAAGGCGGTAGAAAATCTTTTTGTCGCTTTGGCCGGTACGCAATCCAGCGGCAATTTGATTGATCGTTATTGGCATGGCAAAATACAAGAAAGTTTTTCCTTCGAAATCGTCAGTCTCGAAGGCTATATCCAATTTTTGGTGCGCACTCCCGTTCATTTCAGGGATCTGGTGGAGGCCGCTGTTTATGCCCAGTATCCGGAAGCGGAAATCACCGAAGTCGAGGATTACGCCAAGGATTATGCCGGATTGCGTTTTCCCAATGAGCAATATAATTTGTGGGGCACCGAATTGGTTCTGACCAAGGATTACCCCTATCCCATCAAAACTTATATTGATTTTGAACACACTTTGACCGGCAATTTTTTGGATCCCATGGCGGGGTTATTGGAGATTTTGAGCCGCTTCGGTCCCGGCGAGCAGCTCTGGCTGCAGCTGGTGGTGACGCCGTGGAAGCCGGACTGGGGCGAAAAAGCCAAAAAAGCCATCAAGACTCTTAAAGGAGAAAATTATGCTCCGCCGACCACCATAGCCGACAGGATAGCCAAACCAATCGAGTGGTTGGGCACTCAGGCCTTAAATGTCGCTAATGAATTTGCCGGCGGCGGGGGAGAGGGAGCCAGCAAAAAAGAGGAAGATCAGTGGAAAATGTTCAAACTTACTCCTGGAGAAAGACTGGTTTTTGAAAAAATTCAGCATAAATTGTCCAAAATTCCTTTCCGGGTGAAATTTCGCATGATTTATTTGGCCAAAAAAGATGTTTTTGCCAAAGGCCGGGGCGTAGCGGCTGTGATTGGCAATATTCAGCAGTTTAATGTCTCCGACGCCAATGGCTTCAAACCCGGCCCGAAAACCAAGACGGCGGTCGATTATTTTCGCGTTAAGAAAAGATTGGCGGAAAGGCAAAAAAGGATTTTGCGTCGTTTTATTGGCCGCAGTAATTTTTATGGCGAACCGGTCAGTAATATGTTTTTGAGTACCGAGGAATTAGCCACCCTTTGGCATTTCCCGGTGATGACCGTTAAGGCGCCCAGGCTGGAAATGATTGGCTCCAGGCGAGCCGTTCCGCCCACTCGTTTGCCCTACAAAAGTCGTGGTTTTACCGTTGAAAAAGAGAGAGTTAGAACTTTGGCGGAAAGAGACGGCAGGATTGAAGAAAAAATTGAAGGTTCACTGGAATCTCATCCCCGGTCGCCAAAGTTACCAGCGGTAGCGCCGCTGGTTCGGCCGGCCAATTTAACGGACAAATCGACCGAACCGCCGCCGCGAAGAAATCCCGAACCGCCGGCCAACTTACCCACTGTTTAAATTTTCTAAAAAATGACAGAAGAAAGCGTCGAACAAAAAAAAGAAATAACCATTTTTGCCGAAACCAATTTCCGCAACCAGCGGCGCAGTTTTGGTATTAAGCGCGATGATCGCCGGCGCCATATGTATATTATCGGTAAGACCGGCATGGGCAAAACCACGCTTTTGGAAAACATGATTATTTCCGATATCATCAACGGCGAAGGTTGTTGCTATATTGATCCTCATGGCGATACCGCCGAAAAAATTCTAAATTATATTCCTTCCCACCGGGTTAACGACGTGGTCTATTTCAACCCGTCCGATACGGATTTTCCCATCGCTTTCAATATTCTGGAGGCGGTTGACGAAAAAAGCAAGCACTTGATCGCTTCCGGCTTGGTCGGAGTTTTCAAGAAGCAATTCGCCGACAGCTGGGGCCCGCGTTTGGAATATATTTTAAGAAATGCTATTTTAGCTCTTTTGGATTATCCCGGTAGTACGCTTTTGGGTATCATGAGGATTTTGGTTGACGCCGATTATCGCGACAAGGTGATTGAGAAAGTCACTGATCCGGTGGTCAGGTCTTTTTGGACCAATGAATACACCAAATGGAACGACCGGGTTTTGCAAGAGGTCATTTCGCCGATTCAAAACAAAGTGGGCCAATTTTTATCTAATTTTTTAATTCGCAACATCGTCGGTCAGGTCAAATCGACCATTGATATGCGCGAGATCATCGACAACAAAAAAATAATGATAATGAACTTGTCCAAGGGCCGTATCGGCGAAGACACCATGCAGCTTTTGGGATCGATGATTGTCACTAAATTGTATTTAGCGGCCATGAGCCGCGTTGATGTTCCCGAGCAGCAGCGCCAAGATTTTTATCTTTACGTTGATGAGTTCCAAAATTTTGCTACCGACAGTTTTGCCGATATTTTGTCAGAAGCCAGAAAATATCGCCTGAACCTGGTTATTGCCCACCAGTACATCGAGCAACTGCCGGAGCTGGTGACTGCCGCGGTTTTTGGCAACGTGGGCACGCTGATCAGTTTCCGGGTGGGCGCTTCCGATGCCGAGAGCTTGGTGCGGGAATTCACTCCTACCTTTACTGAAGAAGACCTGGTTAACCTGCCTTCTTTTAATGTCTATCTGAAATTAATGATTGACGGCATTTCTTCCGATCCGTTCTCCGCCACCACTTTACCACCACTTTTCGACGAAATGATCACCGACAGCAGTGAAAAGGTCATTAAAGTTTCTCGCGAACGTTATGCCCATGGTCGTAAGGTAATAGAAGACAAAATTAACCGCTGGAGTGGCATTGATCTAAGTGAAAAGTTGGCCGAAGCCACCGTGGGCAAGGGAGTGCCGGTTGTCATTTCCGCTTCCGGCGACGGCGCGAAGAAGAAGAAAAAAAAGAAGAAAAAGAGCCAGGCCACCGCTGGCAATAATTTTTCCGTGGCCTGCGCTTCCTGCGGCACGCCGGTCAAGCTGAACTTTCAGCCCGATGGCAAGCGCCCGATTTTTTGCGAGAATTGCCTTAATCAAATGGCCAAAGAAGAAGTCAAGTCCGACGAGGACGATGGCTACCAGAGTTTGGAAGATTTAAAAAAGATTCTGGGCCGATAAAGCTATAAGCTAAGAGAGCGGCGCAGGAGCCGCTTTTATTTATCTTTAAAATGTGTTAAATTTTTCATATGTGGTCTGTTGTTTGGCAAGCTTTTTATTTGGCCTGGCCGGCTTATTTGGCCAATATGGCGCCGGTTATTTTCAAAAATTTTGGTTGGTTAAAATTTTTGGATCGGCCGATAGATGGCGGCAAAAAATTCGGCGGTGATTATCTTTTTGGACGGCACAAGACTTGGCGCGGGCTCCTGGCCGCTATCGTCGGCGGAGCTTTGGCCAGCTTTTTTCAGCTGATTCTTTATCGTTATCAGTTTTTCAGTTCTTTTTCTCTTTTTGACTACAACCAGCAGTGGCTGCTGGTCGGTTTACTTGGTGGTCTGGGCGCTATCCTGGGTGATTTGGCAAAAAGTTTTTTCAAACGTCGCCTGAAGATCGCCTCGGGCCGGTCTTGGCCGGTTTTTGACCAGTTGGATTTTATTTTTGGTTTTTTTGTTTTTGTTTATCTAACAGTCAGGCCGCCACTATTAGTGGTTGTCGTTGTTTTTCTAATCACCCTTATTCTTCATCCTTTGACTAATGTTTTTGCTTATCTTTTGAGATTTAAAAAAGTTTGGTGGTAATCAAGATGAAAAAAGCGTTAATTATTTTTAACCCCACCGCCGGCCTGGTTAGCAGACAGGATGTCCGCGGGCTGGTGGAAAAAAAATTGAAAGAGCTGGGCTTCGACTGGGAATTGTTTTTGCTTAACTCGGAGTTTGAAAAAAATATCTCCAGCTTTGATTTTTCCGGGCTCAAGTTGGTGGTGGCGGTGGGCGGTGACGGCACGATCAAGGTGGCGGCCCGCACCATTTTAAAAAACAAACTGACTTGCCCGTTGGCGGTCGTGCCTTTTGGTTCGGCCAATGTGATAGCTTCCACCCTGGCCATCCCCATTAGTATTAAAGAAGCTTTAAAGCTTTTAGACAAACCTAGTACCAAAAAAATCGACGTCGGCCTGATTAATGGCAACCGTTATTTTTTGGTCGGTTTTTCCTTGGGCTATATCTCCGACATCGTTATTAATACCGGCAAAGGACTGAAAAATCGTTTTGGTATGCTGGGCTATTTTTGGCGATTATTTTTTAATAAAATCAGAATCTCCCGGCTTAAATTCAAAATCCAAACCCGCAACAGGACTTTCTGGCTCAAGGGCAATAGCCTGATAATTTTTAACGCTTTCAATTATTTTGGTTTCCGGCCCAAAAGGCCTATCAGCATCAGCGACGGCATTTTTAATCTCTACGTCATTACTAATAAGACTTTTTTTTCTTTGATCCGGGCTGGATTTTATATCCTGCTCTACCACCAGCCGCCGCGTTATGTTTTTACTTTGGATAATAATTTCTTTAGAATAACTCTGCGCCGTCAACACTTTCTCAAAACCGCTCAAATCGACGGCGATCATCTCAATTTGCCGCGGGAAATAATCATCGAGGTATTGCCCCGGGCGCTAGAAATGGTGGTAAAAAATAATGGCTAAAGAAAAAGTGGTAGTAGCGATGAGTGGTGGCGTTGATTCCTCCGTCGCTGCGGCCTTACTCAAAAAACAAGACTATGAAGTGGTTGGAGTTTTTATGCAGTTTTGGTTTCCCTTGTCTCGCCAGGGACAAGCGGAGGCGGGCTCGTTTACTAAAAATAAAACCATTCAGTCAAGTATAAATACCAAGGTTTACGAAGAAAACCGCTGTTGTAGTTTGAGGTCTTGGAACGAAGCGCAACAAGTGGCGCGAATTCTGGATTTTCCTGTTCGCAAGGTAAATTTCGGACGGCAATTCAAAAAACTGATTGTTGATGAATTTTTGCGTGAGTACAGACTGGGTCGCACTCCCAACCCTTGTGTCGCTTGCAATAAATTTATCAAATTTGATTTGTTGTTGAAATATGCGAGAACTGTTTTTGGTGCGGATTATTTGGCTACCGGGCACTATGCTAGCTTGGTGTCATTCAAATTAGGACGGCCCAAAGACAGACAAAAAGACCAGACTTATTTTTTGTATAATTTAAAACAAGCACAATTAAAGCACCTGCTTTTTCCGCTTGGTAATTATACTAAAAATGAGGTCAGAAAATTGGCTAAGAAGTTTAAGCTGCCGGTTTTTGATAAGCCGGACAGCCAGGAAATCTGTTTTGTGGGGCAGTCACATTATGATTTTTTGAAGAAATATTTGCGCTTACAGCCGGGTAAAATCATTAGCAACCAAGGAAAAATATTGAGAACGCATCAGGGTCTGCCCTTGTATACCCTGGGCCAAAGGAGCGGCTTGGGGCTTTCGGGCGGACCGTGGTATGTGGCTGAAATGGATTATAAAAAAAATCGGCTGGTTGTCACCAAAAAAGAAAAGCAGTCAGCAATCTTTCGAAAAGAATTAGTCGCCCAAAAAGTTAATTGGCTTTTTGGCGAACCAAAATTTCCTCTCATATGCCAGGCGCAAATTCGTTATCATGCCCGGTCGGCCAGTTGTCTGGTGAAAAAGCAGGACCAAAAGATTGTTGTTGAATTCAGGCAAAAGCAGCGGGCGATAATGCCCGGCCAATCTGTGGTTTTTTATCAAGGTGATGAGCTGTTGGGCGGGGGAGTGATAGTGGGTTAGTACAGAAGGAGTCAGGTTAATAATAAAAAAAGAAGACAAAGATCGGGCAGAAGAGGTTTTAGAAATTGGTAATAAGTAAATTATTAATAATAAACAAAGATTTAACGTTTGACATAATTTTGAAAGCATAATAAGATAATATATCTTTCTCCAGAGAGAATGATTCATAGTCCACTTGTGGTGGAAGATGATTGCACAAAAGACAAGGGAACAGGAACCCAAGAAGGAGGCTGTACGTCATGATTAAAAGAACCGTCGTGGGGCGACTTTTCCGTGATTCTGGCGCATTCGGCCAGTTGACGCCGCCGCCCGGTCTGGAGGGAACCATTGGTGATCCCGATTGGGATTTCTTCTCGAAGCTGCCGCCGCGTTTTGATTTTCTGGAACTCTGCGATCGGGTCGGCCACGCTTTTGAGATGTCCGAGTCACCCATCTCGCCCTCCGACTGGGAGGACCAGTTCGAAAGTCAGAAGGAGCGGCTGCTCGCTCTGTCCGGCTGCTCTGATGGCCATGGCATCGTGCTTTTGCCCGGCCTATTGCCAGTGGCTCCCGGTGATTGTATCAGGAAGAGCCTTTTCAATGTCTACATCCCGGCGGTAGAACGCGGCTACGGGGCGATCTATCCCAAGAGGGCTTTTGAGGATTGGTGTGATGGTCGGGCGGACAGTGTCGCGGCTTTTCCCGGAGTGGGCCACGAGCATCTAATCCACCTCGCCAGTAAAGGCTTGGTCGCCGTCTTCGTCTACATCGCCCATTGTATGCGGGCGTGGCCCGTCTCGACCCAGCGCCGACTGCCACGGAAGTTGTTCAAATCGAATTTCTCCTTGGCCGGCGGCTGTGACACGCTTTCCGTCCTGTCTCTGCACCCTGATATTCTCGCCGCTGGTTTCTGTAGCCCGACGATCGAGCTCAGTGCCTTGCAGACAGATTCGCCGCGCCTCTCGATCTGCGTGGTGCCAGAAGACAAACGCCTCAGACTCGACATCTGGGGTAATCCCGACGATTTCGCGCCTGAAGCTTCAGGAGGGCTTTCGTTCTGGAAGGAGCAACCTGTCTTCTAGCTGGCGCGCCTTAGCCGGCTGCCGGAGTTCTCTAATTGGGGCTAGTGATCATACCAATCACCGGCCTCTGTTTTTTGTTTTAAGCGTAGTTGACATTGATAATGAAAACCCTTAAGATAATCTTTCGATCTTTCAAGTTAAACTAGTAAGGCAACCATGGAGGGAGCTGCCATGTTTCTGGTATTATTTTCCATTCTGGTCTACCCAGTGGCCTTTGTCACCTTCGTCGTTTGCGCCTCAATCTACCTGGCGTTTGTCTTTGTCTTCAAGTCGCTGGGCTGGGAGCTGCAGTACCTGGGGCCGTTGGTTCGGTTTCTGGCTCGCGTGATTCTCTTGAGTTGTGGCCAATGGCTCAAGGTTGGGGGCAACTGGCCCTCTCCGACTATCGGGCCTTGCATCTTTCTCTTCAACCACAGCTCTATCCTGGATGCTCTGGTGGCTGGCGCGGTGCTAAAAGGACGGTTCACTGGCGTGGCTGCCCAGGAGTATTTCTTTTGGCCGCTGTGGGGAACCATTATGCGCTGGCACAATATCATTCCCATCAAGCGCAAGTGCCACGACGAGGCCATAGAGAGCATGCGGCGGGCGGAAGAGGCGATAAAAAACGGCTGGTCAATAGGCGGCTTTCCCGAGGGCACCAGAAGCAAGACAGGAGAGTTGCAGCCGTTCAAAAAGGGCCTTTTCTATGTGGCCAAGGCCACGGGCGCGCCGATCGTGGTGATAGCCATCAAGGGGGCGTACCGTGCCAAGAGTCGCGTCGGTTGGTGTGTTCGGCCGGGAGTGATAACGGCCACTATCGGCAAACCCTGGACCCTGTGGTCTAACGGAAAGCAACGGTATGCGGCCTTGTCGGTGGAAGAGTTAAGGCAACTGGCCGAAGGGCTCATGGCAACCATGCTCGAAAGTTGAGCGTCAGGCGGTTCCCGCTAGCGTAAGTATCCGGCAACAGCGATGTTTGCCGGTTTTTCTTTACTTGATAAAATCTCCTAATTTGTTATAATTCAGTCAAACATTTTTATGACCGCCAAAGAACTCAAACAAAAATATTTAGAATTTTTTGAGCGCCACGGCCACCAGATTATTCCTGGCGCCTCACTGATTCCGGAGAACGACCCGACGGTTTTATTTACCACGGCCGGCATGCATCCGCTCGTGCCTTATCTGCTTGGCGAAAAGCATCCCGCCGGCACACGCCTGGCCGATGTCCAAAAATGCATCAGGACCGGCGACATCGACAGCGTGGGCGACGACTGGCATCTGACTTTTTTTGAAATGCTGGGCAATTGGTCGCTGGGCGACCCCAAGGATCCCAAAGGGATCGGGGCAGGTTATTTCAAAAAAGAAGCCATTGAGATGAGTTTTGAATTTTTAACCAAAGAGTTAAATATACCTTTGGAAAAATTGGCGGTTTCTTGCTTCGCCGGCGATGATGATGCGCCAAAAGACGAAGAATCGGCGAGTGCTTGGCGTTCGCTGGGGATCAGTGACAAACGGATTGCTTTTTTGAGTAAGGAAGATAATTGGTGGCCGGCCGGTGGCAAAATGCCCGGTCCTCAAGGCCCGGACACGGAGATGTTTTATTGGAACTCGGATGAGTCGGCGCCGGAAGATTTCGACCCACAGGACAAGCGCTGGGTGGAAATCTGGAATGATGTTTTTATGCAATATAACAAGGCCGCCGACGGCAGCTACCAGCCGCTGGTGCAACAAAATGTCGATACCGGCATGGGATTGGAGCGTACCGTTGCTATCTTAAACGGCAAAAAAAGCGTCTACGAAATCGAGCCGCTCTTAACCGTTTGTTCGCAAGTAACGGCTTTATTCGAGAGCACCCTGGAAGAACTGGAAGCCGAACAAACCAAAGCCGTCAGAATCATTGCCGATCATTTGCGCGCCGCCGTCTTTATTTTGGCCGAGAGCGTGGCGCCCTCCAACGTTGAACGTGGCTATGTCCTGCGCCGGCTGATTCGGCGCGCTATTCGCTATGGCAAGCAACTGGGCATCAAAGACGCTTTCACTGCCAAAGTGGCCGAAGTGGTCATCGCGCAAATGGGCGGATTTTATAAGGAACTAAGAGAACAGCGAGATTTCATTATCGATGAATTAAACAACGAAGAAGAAAAGTTTAGCGCTACTTTAGAAAACGGCTTAAAAAAGTTTGAAAAATTAAAAATTGACGAGCAAAAAAAGATCAGCGGCCAAGATGCTTTTATTCTTTTTTCCACTTATGGTTTCCCTTTGGAGATTACCAAAGACTTGGCCACCGAGCGCGGTTGGCAAGTTGACGAAGAAAATTTTAATCTAGAATTTGCCAAGCATCAGGACATTTCCCGAAAAGGCGCCGAGCAAAAATTCAAGGGCGGTTTGGCCGATAATAGCGAAGTGACGGCCAAGATGCATACCGCCACGCATTTGATGTTGGCGGCTTTGCGCCGGGTGTTGGGCGATCACGTTTACCAAAAAGGTGCCAACATCACCAGCGAGCGCATTCGCTTTGATTTTTCCCATGGCGAAAAAATGACAGCAGAACAAATCAAGCAAGTGGAAGACTTGGTCAATGAACAAATTAATAAAAAGATTCCCGTGGTCTGCGAAGAAATGACGCTAGAAGAAGCCAAGGAGAGGGGAGCGATGGGAGTTTTTAAAAATAAATACGGCGAGCGGGTTAAGGTTTATACCGTCGGCGATCCCTCGGCAGGATCGGGACAGGTTTTTTCCAAAGAGATTTGCGGCGGTCCGCATGCCGCCAACACCGGTGATCTGGGCCACTTCAAAATCCAAAAAGAAGAATCCAGCTCCGCCGGAGTCAGAAGAATTAAGGCGGTTCTGGAGTGAGTTTTTGGTATAATATAGAGTTCTATAAAATAAAACATTTATTTGGAAAGGCAGTGTTGCCTTTTTGTTTTCATTTCTGCGAGCGCATGAAAATTTAGCAACAAAACAGGCGGAGTTCGAGCGTAAATTTTAATTTGTTTGAGCAAAAGCCACCAGTAAACTGGTGGCTTTTGCGAGTTATTAAAATTAGCGAGAACAACCCTGTTTTGTCTAAATTTTCATTTAGCTCGCGCTTTTTTCTTTTGTGTCAGCTTTTCTTTTTACTAAAAAAAGAAAAGCTGACACAAAAAAAGAGTATATTTAATAAACTATTGACAGAATTCTAATTATATGCTATTATAATAAGAAGTACCTTTTACCACTGTGAGCTGGCCGACTTAGTCGGAAAACTAAGAACGAAGAAGGAGAAACACATCATGAGTCAAAAGACTGGCATACTATTGCTGCTGTTGCGGCCGAAAGACGGAGCGGCCGTCTTCTTGGACTGGACCCAGAACGCCCTCTTCATGCTGGAGAGCGCGAGTGCCACAGGCGTTTCGCCGTTGGCCGAGAGGGAAGATCTGGCCAAGTGTATGAAGGGTTACGAGCTGTGTCCCGCGCTTGGCTACGGCCTATGCGCCAGGTGCCCTATGTCAGTCACCGGCGGTGCTCTCTGTAATTTCTGGGCTTCCCAGGGATTCGCCCGCGTGCTCGACGCGCGCACAGAAGAGGAGGCGACCTTTGCCGATCTCGATGCCATGCGCGCCGCGCTCACCGCTTCCATTACCGGCTGAAAGGAGAACACGGACATGCCAACGGTACAAGTGGCCGCGATAAATCTGCCGGCTGGCGCCTTCCTTTTCTTCTATCCGGAACACGCCACCCCCCAGTACCTTCTGTACAAGAATATCTGGCTGGGACAGACGATGTTCAGGCAGAAGCTAAACGAAGACGAACTTCAGGCTCTCCTCGCCGCCGGTCGAAATGGGTGGGAGGAAGTGGGCGAGGTGACTCGACGAGAGTTGCAGGCCGCGGATCTCTCTGGACTGGTTCGCAATCTCAAGACCAGGTGCGTCTGGCCCGAGAATGCGACCGCGTCAATCGCTGTCAGTCCTGACTGCAGCGGACGATGCTCGGAGTGTCGCGGGTGCTATAGCGACATGGAGCCAGTCACAGTAGAGCGATAGTCACACTGTGGTTCGTATCCGGGGGTTGTTGGTCGAGAAAGACCGGCAACCCTCTTTTTTTTTATTTAAATTTTAGAATCCCATTATTTCCTTGACATTTTTCGGTTCTTGCTTTAAAATACTTAAAGTTGTTGACAAATTAATCAAAATTGCTATAATTAGCTTGAGCTTAAAAGTTTCAAAATTTAGCTTAATTAGTGTAAAATTCTAGGCCGACTAGAAGCTTATAAGTTGCCAAGAATTTTATTTTTATCTAAAATATTTAAGCTGCATGAATCAAAAACAAGGCAATACCCCCGATTCCAAAGATTTTTTGGAAGTCGATGGAGAAGTACTGGAGCTTTTGCCGGCCGCCAGTTTCCGGGTGAAGCTGGAAAGCGGCCCGGAAATTTTGGCCCACTTGTCAGGCAAAATGAGGATGTTTAACATCCGCATCCTGCCCGGCGATCGCGTCAAGATCCAGATGACTCCTTACGATTTGACTCGGGGCAGGATAATCTACCGTTATTAAAAATTATGAAAGTCAGATCATCGGTAAAAAAAATCTGCAAAGATTGCAAGCTTGTCCGTCGCAAAAAACGGCTGGTTGTCATTTGCAAAAACCCTAAACATAAACAAAGACAGGGCTAGTGGCAGATGGCTTGTGGCATATAGCAAATAGTTAAAACTAAAAAACTATAAGCTATATACTATACGCTATAAGCCATTTGCTATACGCTAATAAATATTATGGCTTTAAGAATTGCCGGTACAACTCTGCCAAACGACAAGCGCATCGAAGTGGGCTTGACTTATATTTTCGGCATCGGCCGCAATTTGGCCGTCAAGATTTTGGCCGAAGCCAAAGTCAGTCCCGATATTCGCGTCAAGAACTTGAGCGAAGAGCAAGCCAATAAGCTAAGAGTTATTGTCGAAAAGAATTATCGGGTTGAAGGTGAATTAAAAAGAGAAATTTTGGGTAATATCAAAAGATTAAAGGAAATCAAGGCTTATCGCGGCACCCGTCATGCCAGAGGCTTGCCGGCTCGCGGCCAACGCACCAAGACCAACAATCGCACCGTGCGGGGCAATGTCAGAAAAACCATGGGTTCGGGCAAGAAACCGTCCGCTCAGAAGACTTAATTTATTATCAACATGACCGAAGAAACAAATCCAATCGAAGAAGCTGCTAAGAGCGCTCCTGTGGCCGAAAAAGAAAGCGCGGCTGCTGGCAAAAAAGTTATCAAGCCCAGAGCCAAAAAAACCGTCGCTTATCGCCAGGTGAGCTCCGGCCGTGTTTATGTTAAGGCCAGCTACAACAATACCATGGTGACTTTTACCGATCAGAACGGCAATGTCTTGTCCTGGTCTTCGGCGGGCCAATGCGGCTTTAAGGGTCCCAAAAAAGCTACGCCCTATGCCGCCACCATTATCGTCAAAAATTGTTTTGAAAAGGTCAAAAATTACGGTTTGAAAGAAGTGGCAGTCTTTGTTAAAGGCATTGGCGGCGGCCGGGAAGCGGCCATTCGCGCCTTAAATGCCAACGGTTTGATTGTCACCGGCATTAAGGATGTCACTCCCATTCCTCACAACGGTTGCCGTCCCAAGAAACCGCGGCGCGTCTAATCCTATAAATTATTTATGAAAAAGAGTACTCACAAAGCCTGCCGTCGTTATGGCGTTAAACTGTGCCAATCGGATAAGTGCCCGGTCATCAGACGCAATTATCCGCCGGGCATGCATGGTCCTAAAGGCGCCAGAAAACTCACCGAATACGGCCGGCAACTGGCCGAGAAGCAAAAAGCCAAGATTGTTTATGGTTTAAGAGAGAAACAGTTTGCCAATTATTTTGACGCCGCTTTTAAGAAAGTCGGCAACACCGCCGAACTGTTGTTTAAGCTTTTGGAAAGCCGTCTGGACAACGTGGTCTATCGGTTCGGCTTTGCCAAAACCAGGACTCAAGCCAGGCAACTGGTCAGCCACGGCCACGTTGAGGTTAACGGCAAGAAAGTCGACATCCCTTCTTTTCAAACCAAAATCGGCGATGCCATTTCCCTTAGAGAAAAAACTTTGAAAACCAACGCTTTTGCCAATTTAGCCGAAGCGCTCAAAGACAAAGAAGTCATGTCCTGGCTTAGTTTAGACGCCAAGGAACTAAAGGGTAAAATAGTCGATCTGCCTAAATTAGGCGAAGTGGAAATGAATATCGACTGGCGCATGATTGTCGAATTTTATTCCAAATAAAAAGTTATTTTAAAAATATTAAAATATAAATTAATTAGCTTAAGGAGGAATAAAAATTATGAAATATATTTCCTTGCCAAAGAAATTCATTGTTGAGGAAGAGGCCAGAGGCACCAAGGCGAAGATCATCATCGAGCCCTGTTATCCCGGCTACGGCTTGACTTTGGGCAATGCCTTAAGACGGGTGATGCTGTCTTCTCTGCCGGGCGGCGCTGTCACCGCTGTTAAAATCAAGGGAGTGGGTCATGAGTTTAGCGCCATAAAAAATGTTTCCGAAGACGTTGTCGATATTATTTTGAACTTAAAGCAGTTGCGCATCAAGGTTTATGCCGATGAACCGGTGACTTTGCAGCTCAAAGCCAGGGGCGAAAAAAAGGTTACTGGCGCCGATATCGAGCCTTCTTCCGACGCCGAGGTTATTAACAAAGATTGTTTTATTGCCAGCCTCAATGATAAAGACGGCGAGCTGGAGATGGAGCTGACTGTTGCCAAGGGAGTCGGCTATGTGCCTACCGAAGAACAAGTAAAAAGCAAGGGCAAAGGCGAGATTGGTTTGATTTTGGTCGATTCTATTTTTACGCCGGTTCTTAATGTTCGTCTGAACATCGAAGCCACTCGTGTTGGTCAGCGCGTCGATTATGACAAGATTGTTTTGGAAATAGAAACAGACGGGACCATTTCCCCAGAAGAAGCGTTGCAGAAAGCCGCCGAAATCCTGGCCAATCAGTTCAGCTGGCTGATGGAAGGCGGCAGGCAGGAATTGGTCGAAGTTGATCTGGAAGCGCCGGTGGCTTTGCCGGAAAACAAAGAAGCGGAGTTATTAAAGGAAGTCGCTTCGTCAGACGGTTTGGACGAAAGCCAAGTAGCGGCCGAGACAGAAGTTGTCGAAGACAAACCCAAAAAACGAGGTCGTCCCAAGAAAGTTGAATAAAGCGTTTTTATGAAACATCAGAAAAGAGGAAAAACTTTAGGCAGAACCAGATCGGTGCGTGAAGCGTTGATGAGAAATCTAACGACCAGTTTTATAATTTATGAAAAAATAAAAACCACCAAAGCCAAAGCCAAACTATTGAGGCCTAAAGTGGAAAAGCTGATTACTTTGTCCAAGCATGACACCCTGACCAATCGGCGACAGGCCTTAAGGGTTTTATATTTTGATAAAGCGGTCAAAAAATTGTTTGAGGTTTTGGGTCCTCGGTATCAAGAAAGAAATAGCGGCTATACCAGGATTGTCAAGTTGCCGCCGCGCAAAGGCGATGCCGCTGAAATGGCAATTTTGGAATTAGTTTAATTCAAGTATGAAAAAAATAGAAAGAAAAATTCATTCACTAGATGCCAGCGGCCGGCCGCTGGGCCGATTGGCCAGTCAGGTGGCGATGATTTTGATGGGCAAAAATCGGCCCGATTATCAGCCCCAATTGGATAACGGCGATATAGTAGAAGTTGTTAATTGCGATAAAATCAAGCTGACCGGTAAAAAGCTGGAGCAGAAGGAATATATCTGGCATTCTCATCATCCGGGCGGCTTAAAACGCAAGAAAGTCAAATTGGTTTTGGCGGCAGATCCGGGAGAAGTCTTGCGCCGGGCGGTAGTCGGCATGTTGCCCAAAAACCGGTTGCAACGGCCGCGGCTTAAACGCCTGAAAATAAAATAATTTTATTATGGAGAAAGAAAAAAAAGAGAAAATAGAAAAAGAAAAGAAGGTGGTTAAGAATAAGTATCTTTATGCCAAAGGCGCCAGAAAAACCTCGGTAGCCCAGGTGCGTTTGTATAGAAAGGGTAGCGGCAATTTTGAAGTTAATGGCAAAAAGTTTAATGAATATTTTAGAACCGAAAATCTGCAGAGAATTTTTTTGGCCGCTTTGACTGCCGTCAACCATCTGCAAGATATTGACCTTACTATCAAAACCCAGGGCGGCGGAATCACCTCGCAGTCGCAGGCTTGCCGACATGGCATTGCTCGCGCCTTGGTTGAACTGGATAAGGAATTGCGGCCGCTCTTAAGAGCCGAAGGCTTTTTGACCCGCGATCCGCGCGTCAAAGAAAGAAAGAAACCGGGCCTGAAGCGCGCCAGAAAAGCGCCGCAATGGAGCAAACGTTAAGGGAAAATTTATCAGCTGGGGCCAAAATTGGCCCCAGCTTTTTTTATTATTGTTAATCTGTTAGAATTACTTTAGTTTTAAGCAGCTATGCCAGAAAAAGGACTATCTTTAAATGCCGAGCAACAAGCCGCGGTTCTTCATGATCAAGGGCCGCTTTTAATCGTGGCTGGCGCCGGCACCGGCAAAACCACGGTGATTACCGAAAGAATAGCTTATTTGATAAAAAACAAAAATTGCCGGCCGGAGGAAATTTTGGCCCTAACCTTTACCGACAAAGCCGCCGGTGAAATGGAGGAGAGAGTCGATCGTCTTTTGCCTTACGGTTATGTCGATTTATGGATTCACACCTTTCACGCTTTTGCCGAAAAAGTTTTACACGACCACGGCCTGGAAATTGGTCTGCCCAATGATTTTAAGCTGCTCAGTACCACCGAGCAATGGCTTTTGGTTCGTCAAAATTTGGAAAAATTTCCACTGGATTATTACCGGCCGCTGGGCAACCCGGTCAAGTTTATCCATGCCTTGTTAAAACATTTTTCGCGCGCCAAGGACGAGAATATTTCTCCCGCAGATTATCTAAATTATGTCCAGGAATTAAAGCTTAATGCCGATGGCGCAGAATTTATTAAAACCATCATCGACGAAGAGACCAAAAAACAATTAAGCAAAAAAGAACTTAAAGAAATTTTGGCCCAGGAAATCGCCAAGCAGACAGAGGTGGCCGAAGCCTATCACAGCTATCAGCAGTTGCTTTTGGCCAACAGCGCGCTGGATTTTGGCGATCTAATCAATTACGCCCTGAAACTCTTTACCACCAGAAAGAATATTCTTTTGAAATACCGCAACCAGTTCAAATATATTTTGGTTGATGAATTTCAAGACACCAATTACGCTCAATATGAATTATTGAAGCTTTTGGTCGGGCCTCAAAGCAACCTGACGGTGGTCGGCGATGACGACCAGTCGATTTATAAGTTTCGGGGCGCTTCCATTTCCAATATTTTACAGTTCAAAGACGATTATCCGCAGGCCAAAGAAATTTTTCTCAACCAGAATTACCGCAGTTGTCAGAATATTTTAGATTTGGCTTATCGTTTTATCAAGCAGAACGATCCTTATCGTTTGGAAGTCAAGCTGGCTGGCGCCAGACAGCTTTCCAAAAAGCTCTCGGCTCAAAAGGACGGCCAAGGGGAAATCATTCATCTCCATGGCCGCCAGTTGGCCGACGAAGTGAAACTGGTGGTGGAAAAAATAATCAAGCTTTATAACAACTCTCAAGCCGTCTCCTGGTCGGACTTCGCCGTTCTGGTTCGAGCCAATTCCAGCGCCGATGATTTTTGCTACGCTCTGGAAATGGCTGGCGTTCCTTTTAATTTTGTCGCTTCCAAGGGCCTCTATTCCAAGGCGGTGGTTTTGGATCTTTTGGCATACCTGAAACTATTGGACAATTATCACGAGGGGCCGGCTATGTATCGCTTTTTGACGTTGCCGGTTTGGCAGATAAGTCAGAGCGATATCGTCAACTTGAATTATTGGGCCAAGAGGAAAGGCCAGTCGCTTTATGAGACTCTCAAGCAGTCGGCGGCTCTAAACAATTTTACCCCAGATTTCCAGAGGCAGATTGGTCAGCTTTTGGCGGTGCTGGAGAAGCACGCCCAGCTGGTCAGAGAAAACAAAAAAACCACCGAAATTGTCCAAGCTTTTCTGGGCGACACCGGATATCTGAAGCAGCTTTCGGCCACGGATTCTCTGGCCAGTCGCGAACAGCTCGGCTATCTCAATCAGTTCTATAAAAAAATCCAAAATTTTGAACAGACTAGCGCCCACAACTCGGTTAAAGATTTTTTGTCTCTGGTGGAGCTGGAGCTGGAAGCTGGCGAAGAGGGGAGTTTGGAGGTCAACCTGGAGGAAGAAGGCCCCGATACCGTGAAAATCATGACCATTCATGCCGCCAAAGGCTTGGAATTCAAATATGTTTTTATCTCTAATTTGGTTGACAAGCGTCTGCCGACAATCGAGAGAAAAGACCCGATAGAATTGCCGGACAAGCTGGTCAAAGAAATTATTCCCGAGGGCGATATTCATTTACAGGAAGAGAGACGGCTGATGTATGTGGCCATGACTCGCGCCAAAGACGGTCTGTACCTGACTTCGGCCGCTGATTATGGCGGCGTCAGAAAAAAGAAACTCTCTCGTTTTCTGACGGAGCTTGCCGATTTGGGTTTGCCGCTGGCGGCCGAAATCAAAGCCGAGAGAGTCGGCGATTTGTCGGCCCGCCGACCTGCTCTAAGCGATAAGACCAGAGAAAAGGCCCCCGGCTTTTTACCCAGTAAATTCTCTTTTACCCAACTCAAGGCTTTTGAGAGCTGCCCTTATCAATATCGCTTCGCCCATGTCTTGAAGATCCCAGTCAAAGGCAAGGCCCAATTTTCTTTTGGCAAAAGCATGCACGGAACTTTGCAGAAATTTTTTCTGTTGCTTAAGACCAAGCAAAACAAACGCCAGGGTGATTTGTTCGGCGCTAAAGATGGCAGTTCTGTCGAGGCCAGCGAAGCCGAGCTCTTAAAGATTTATCAAGAGACTTTTATCGACGATTGGTATGCCAGCAGAAAGGAGCGTGACGAATATTTTGCCAAAGGCCAGAGGGCGCTTAAAGGATTTTTTGCCCTGCACCAGCTCAACTGGCCAAGGGTGGCGGCGCTGGAACAGTCTTTTAATTTTAAGATTGCCGACGGCGGCGTTTATACTCTTTACGGTTTTATGGATCGTCTCGACGAGGTCGAGGGCGGCCTAAGAATCGTCGATTATAAAACCGGCCAGGCCAAAACCAAACTCTCCCCGGAAGACAAGGAACAGCTTTTGATTTATCAGCTGGCGGCCGAAAAGGTGCTGGCCGAAAAAGTCAAAGAGTTGGTTTTCTATTATCTCGATGAAAACAAAGCGGTTTCTTTTTTGGGCGACGATAAAGAGCTGGCCGCTCTAAGGAAAAAAATCATGGCCATCATAGATGAGATCAAAAAAGGGGAATTCCCGCCCAAGCCGGGAGAAATCTGCAAGTATTGTGATTTTAATGGTATTTGCGAATATCGTTATAAATAACGAGTGTTTTTAGATAATTTTTTTGAATAATATTAAAACTTTTGTTATTGTGGATAATTTTTGGTATTTTCATTTGACATACAATAAAAAAAATTTTATATTTTAAAATTATAATGATTATTATAATTTTATTTTGTTTAAATTTAGCTAAATTATTGGTATTTTAAAAAAATTACTATTGACAAATATTTATCTATATGATATAATTATAATTGTAAAAAGATAAATAAGATATTTTTCGAATCTCCTTGCTCATGGCGTTACGCCAGTTATCTGGATGTATCGCCATTGACAAGGGTCTTTGAAAGGCGTTAGAACTATAATTTAGAGGAGGATGGCGCTTTATACGCTGCCAGTCCTGGCTTCAAGATAACTTCTTGAGGCGAGGCGGCCGGCTAAGCGCCCTGGGAAATCAGGTCACAAAATATAATTTTGCGGGCCGTACGATTCTCCCGCCAATCACCCTCTAATAATTGTTCTAAAAAATCAGGCGGGGATCTTGTCCCTGCCGCGATGCGAAGGAAGCCAGTGCCCGTAAATCTGCGCCTGTTTGGCGCAGATCAGGGCAGTCAGAAAAAGTTCGGCAAGTAGCAAAACAAACATCTTTACCGTGGCCGGCAACTTTTTCTCAAGTTTTATTCGTATCGTGGCAGAGGTAAGCGGCCACTGCCCTCTCCTTGGTGGCAAGCCGGTTTGGTTTGTATGACCGACCGGCTTGCCTCTCTACTTTAGTCAACAAGATTTGTTGACTGGGGCAGGGAAGTCAACGAGGAGGGCGAGTCATGATTGTACAATGTTGTAAGTGCCTTCGCGTACGCGAAGGTACACAAGGTAGTGAGTGGAGCCAGGAGCCCGGAGAACGTTTGACTGAAACAGACGTCTCCCATGGGTACTGCCCCGCTTGCACCGAGAAGGCGTTGGCAGAAGTACGCCAACACCATGGACAGAAGGAGGATACGCGGACCGAATAGGACCGCGTTTTAATTTTCTCAAAAATTATCAATAAATTTTTAAAGCACTCTTGACAACATCTTGTTTTTGATTTTTTTTCTGTGTTATAATTTTTTTGCAGGGAAGGATTATCACTCGTCATATTACCAGTTACACTTTAAACTCTCTCCCCTTAGTGTGGCCTGGCAATATCCAGAGTGCCTTCTCTAAATCCCGCCTTTACGGCGGGATTTATATTTTTTATTTTGTTAGTGTTTTATTTTGTGTTATAATAAGCCCATAAAAGGAGCGTTATGACCATTAAGCAATTGCTTTATACCATTATTTTTGCCACTTTGGTTTGCTGGCTGGTGTGGTTTTTTGTTTTGTTTCAGATAGACCCGACCAGTAGCGGCCTCTTTGGTTTTTTTCTGTTTTATGCCAGTTTGTTTTTTGGACTAGCAGGCGCTTTTTTTCTGCTTAGCTTTGCCTGGCGCAAGGTTTTCGGCAAGCTGAATTTGGAATATAAGATTGTCGGCACTTCTTTCCGCCAATCGATTTTTTTGGCGCTACTGATAGTCGGCTTGCTGTTTTTACAAAGCAAGAATTTTTTGAGCTGGTGGAATGTTATTTTACTGGTGGTGGTGGTTAGTATTTTGGAGTATTTTTTCTTGACTACCAAGAAGACAATTTAGGCTGTTGTCACCTTTCTTTTTTTAGAAAATTATTTTTAATGCCGCTTCTTTTCTAAAAAGAAGCGGCAGAAGAAAATCGCAGCTATTGTAAAATCCAGACAAAATTAGGTGAGTTTTCGCTAAGGCCATTAACTCCCCGCTCAGGCGCTAGCGCGCTGAGCGGGTCAAACATAATGGCCTTTGGCCTGCGGCCACCGCTCAAACTCCCAGCCAATTTTGTTCCTGGATTTTCCAGCGCTGCCTTTTTTGATCTGCTTTTCATAGGCTCGCCGTAATGATTTAAATAGGACAATAACGTTGACTAAAGCAGCGCAAAAAGGTTATAATATTTTTATTATGAAAGAAAAGCTCAAGCAGTTAAAAATCGAATTTTTTGAGGCGATCAAGAAAATAAAAACCGCCTCTGATTTGGAAAATTTAGAAAATAAATTTTTGAGCCGTAAAAACGGCTTGCTCACCAATCTAATGAAAGGCCTGAAAGAGGTGGCGCGTGAAGAGGTGGCGGAGATCGGCCAATTAGCTAATGAGGTAAAAATCCAAATCACCGATGAATTAGAGGGCCTCAAAAGCAAGCTTTCCGACCAGAGAGTCGGTGATTTTGATTTTTCTCTGCCGGGCGAGATGCCGCCCATTGGTCATTTGCATTTGGTCACCGAGGCCATTCGCGAAATCGCTTCGATTTTTGAGGGTGTCGGCTTCCAGCGGGTCAGCTATCCGGAGGTAGAGTGGGATTATTATGCTTTTGAGGCCCTAAACATGCCCTCTGATCATCCAGCCCGCGATGAGTGGGAAACGTTTTTTATCGACCGTGAAGCTGTCAGCAAAAAGTATGGTAAGAGGATTTTGACGCCCCATACCTCTAACGCCCAGGTGCGGGAAATGGAAAAAGGCAGGTTGCCAATCCGCATGATGAATATCTCCAAAACCTATCGCCGGCAGATAGACATTTCTCATACCCCCATGTTTCATCAGTTCGAAGGCTTGGTGATTGATAAGGATATCAATATCACTCATCTCAAAGGCACGATCGATTACTTTGTTAAGAAATTTTTTGGAGCCGACAGGACAATTCGCCTAAGGCCGCATCATTTTCAATTCACCGAGCCGAGTTTTGAAGTGGATATTTCTTGCGGCTTGTGCCACGGTACCGGCAAGTTGGTGGATGGCTCGGCGTGTCGTATGTGCAAAGAGGGTTGGCTGGAGCTGGCTGGCGCTGGCATGGTGCATCCCAATGTCTTGAAATTTGGCGGTATCGACTCGGGCAAATACAGCGGTTTTGCTTTTGGCTGGGGCGTGGAGCGGTGTTATACCATGAAAGCAGGATTAAACATCGATGATATTCGACTGTTGTATAAGAATGATTTGCGGTTCAATACGCAGTTTTAATAAATTTATAAATAAGGCTGGTTTTCATGAATTATATTAAACAACCAATTGGCTACATTAAAGCAGAGGGTTCTGGTCCTGATATAGTGGGTTCGGCTATTCGTATTTTAAAAGAAGTCGAAAAAAAGATGGATGTAAGATTTAAACTAATAGAGTATAAAGGCCAAGCGCCAGCACTGAAATATACCACTAAATCATTTACTGAACTAAAAAATTTTTATAAAAGAATTCGAGAAAGAAAGGGATGTATTATTCGTGGAGGAATTTACGCTAGACAGGTTTATAGATTGCGACACGATTTTAGGCTGACATATAAACCAATCTTAATCAACCCCATACCGGAATTGTTTGAAAATTCTCCTTTTAAGGCAGCCTTTGCCAAAAAAATAAACTTATTAATAGCCAGAGAAAACGCGCAAGGGCTATTGGTTTCCAAAGAGATATTAAAGAAAACAAAAACTAACGAGATATTTGAGGGAAAATTTTTTTACGACAAAAATCTTTGCCGAAAGTTTATAGAAATGTGCTATCAGGCCGCTAGTAAAAGGAAGAAAAAAATCATGTTTTTAATTAAGGGTGATGTTTGGAGTCGTCAGAGTTTTGGTGGTATGTGGTTTAGTTTATGGAAGGAGGTTGGAAAAAAATATCCAGAAGTGGAATTTGATTGGGAACACGACGACACTTGGCTTGGCTATTTTATGAATCATCCAGAAAAATATGATATGGTAGTAGCTTTGGGCATTAGTGGCGATTTAATTACCGATCCGATTGCCACTTTAGCTTATGGCACCAGAGCAATTACTCCTAGCGCTAACATTGCTCCAGACGGTTTTATGACTGTTCAAACCATTCATGGCGCCGGAACCGGTATACCAAAAGGTAAGGCCAATCCCATCGCCATGATTAGAGGCATTGGTCTATTGATGGAATATTTTTTTGAAATGCCAGAGATGAAAAATCTTATCGATCTATCTATAAGAAAGGTACTGGCCAGAGGATATAGAACAATAGATATTTATCTTAGTAATAATCCCAAACACAAATTGATCGGCTGTAAAGAAATGACCAGCTTAATAGTAGAAGAGATGCAAAAACTAACCAGTTAAGTTGTCACTTTTCTTTTTTTAGTAAAAAGAAAAGCTGACGCAAAAGAAAAAAGCGCGATCTAATGAAAATTTGGCGCTTTAAGTCAAAATCCTAACAAAATTTTTAAACTCGCTTCGCCTACGGCTCGCTCAAACAGTAAAAATTTAGTAACGGATTTTGCCTTACGCTTATTCCAAATTTTCATAGGCTCGCATTGTAAAAAAATGAGAAGAATTAATAAAAATACATTGAAATGGATAATAGGAACGATAATCGTACCTATTATTATAGCTGTAATAATGGTTAGTAATCAAGTACAGCAAAGCATAACTAATAGTGACAATTCTATTATGGCTGGTATAAATATTGCTAAAACCACTGGTGACAATAGTCCAGCCGTGGTTGGTGATAATAATAATTTTGAATACCATGTTAGTACTACAAGCACGCCTCAAAGACATGTTGATCAAAAGGTTATCGATTATTTAAATAGAGAAATACCCAAAGATGATCAAATAAAAATATTTATTGGGGCTGTTGCTCTTGATTCGGAAGCGTATATTTTTGCACAAGAAATATTTCATTATTTAACTGGTAAGTATAAAAATGTATATGGCATTGAATCTTTGGTGAATGATAATATGTCCCCAGGAATTCATATACACAAAAAGTTACAAGAAAAAAATATTTATATTGATATTCAAACTCATGAATAATATAAAATACAGCCCTGTTTTGATAAAAATAGATTAAATAAAATATGAACCTCAATATCTCCTACAACTGGCTCAAAGAATATGTCAAGACAGACTTGATGGCTCATGAGTTTGCCAAAAAATTGTCTCTGTCTGGTCCTTCGGTTGACAGAATCAAAAAAGTCGGGGCGAATTTTGATAAGGTGGTGGTTGGCAAGATGCTGGAAATTAGCAAACACCCCAACGCCGACAAGTTAAATGTGGCCAAGATAGACATCGGTAAAAAAGAACCCATTCAGGTTATTTTTGGACAGATGGCGGTGTTGAAAGTCGGGGATCAGTTACCGGTCGCTGTGGCGCCAACCAAGCTGCCTGGCGGCATAGAAATATTGGAAAGGGAAATGCGAGGCGTCAAATCACAAGGGATGTGTTGCCTGGACAGTGAGCTGGGTTTGTCCGATCAAGACAAGGTGACGTTTTTTCCGGCAAAGATAAAACCAGGAACTCCGATCGCCCAGGCACTGGAATTGAAAGAAGATTATATTTTGGATATCGAGGTCACTTCCAACCGGCCCGATGCCATGAGTGTTATTGGTATTGCTCGTGAAGCCGCGGCCATACTTGGCGACAAATTTTTATATCAGGAGCCCAAAGGATTGCCACCAGTCTCGCCGAGCCTAGGCGGACGGTCGCGTCGCTCCCTCGCAATGACATTAAAAGTCACCGTCAAAGAGCCAAAGCTTTGCCCGCGCTACCAGGCGGCAGTGATGACCGGCGTCAAAGTCGAACCGTCACCACTTTGGATGCAGCAGCGATTATTGGCTTCCGGCTTGCGGCCAATCAATAATTTAGTCGACATTACTAATTATATTTTGTTGGAATTCGGACAGCCGATGCATGTTTTTGATTATGATAAACTGGCCGCCGCCGAGATTAATGTGCGCCTGGCTAAAAAAGGCGAGACTATCTTGGCGCTTGATGGCAAGGAATATGAATTGGATGAAAAAGTGTTAATTGTTGCCGATGGCAAGAATCCTTGCGCTGTTGGTGGCATAATGGGTGGCGAATTATCCGGCGCAACCGGTATAACCAAAAACGTAGTTTTGGAGGTTGGTAATTGGGACCCAGTTAACATCAGAAAGACCGCCAGAGTCCTAAATTTGCATTCAGAAAGCTCTGATTTATACGAGAAGGGTCTAAGCCCGGAAGGCACCCAATCGGCTCTCTTACGGGCCATGGAGCTGGTCGAGGATTTGGCCAGTGGCCAATTGGCCGGAGAAATCATTGATATTAATAATTACAAACATAAGGTTAAAGAAATAAAACTGGACACAGCCAATGTCAGTCGCTTTTTGGGCGTGACTATCACAAACTCACAAATTAAAGAAAGTCTAGACTCTTTGGGTTTTGAAGTTTACCCTGTTAAATCCCGCTCTAAGCGGGACGGCTCTGCCGTACTTAACGGGGTAAAAGTGCCCTGGTGGCGTGATCGGGATATGGAAGGCGAACATGACCTGATCGAAGAAGTGGCGCGGCTTTATGGCTATCATAATTTGCCCACCAAGTTAATGGCCGGCGACCTGCTTTCCGCTGTCATTCCGAGCGAAGTCGAGAAATCCCTTAATTTTTATTGGCAAGACAAGGTAAAGGACATTTTGGCCGGCTTTGGTCTGACCGAGATTTATACCTACTCCTTCATCTCCGAAAAGCAAATTAATAATTGCCGCTTAAACGCCTCGGCCCATCTGAAAATTTCCAACCCCTTGAGCGCTGATTTTGAATACCTGCGCACTTCGCTCTTACCCGGCGCTTTGCAGATTATTATCGAAAATGCCGGCTTTTTTTCAGAGGTCAAGTTATTTGATCTATCCAATGTTTATTTGCCGGTTAAAAAAGATGATTTGCCTCTGGAAAAAACAACGCTTCTTGTCATCGTTTCCGCCAAAAGCGGGAAAGCGGCCCTAAATGAAGCCAAAGGTATTTTTGAAGGCTTACTAAAACGTCTGAATATTTCCGATTTTAAATATTTAAAAGCTGACAATGCCGAAGGTGTTTATTGTCCGCCGAATTCGCGGATTATCGTGGCAGAAAAGGGGATTGGCAGTATTAGTCTGGTTGAGCCGAAAGTCTTAGCGGCTTTTGGCGTCAAAAACGACGTGGCCTTTATCGAGGTGGAGTTTGAAGCCATTGCTTCTCAAGCCAAATCCGCTCCTGCCTATCACTCGATTCCCAAGTTTCCGGCCATTGAGCTTGATCTGTCAATGGAAGTTGATAATGTCATTACTTTTACCGAAGTGGCCAATGTTGCCAGCGATGCCGGCGCGCCTTTGGTTGAAAAAGTCGATTTCCTGTCAGTTTATCAGGGAGATCCGTCCCAGGCCGAGGCCAAGAAGCTGGCTGTAAATAAAAAAGCTTTGGCTATTAGAATCGTTTACCGCGATTTAAACAAAACCCTGGAGCTGGCCGAAGCGCAGGCCGCGCATCAAAAAATTGTTGCCGCTCTGAAAAAGGGGTATAATATAAAAGTGAGATAGAAAAAGTTTTTAAAGTTCATAAAGTTAAAAGAAAGATGCTGTCAGGCTTAATAAAGACTTTATAAACTTTTTACTTTATAAACCTTACTAACTAATTATCATTCCCATGCTTGAAACATCTAAAGACCTTTTTTGGGTCGCTCTGTCGTTTGCCATCTTCTGGGTCGGCATCGCTGCCGGGTTTGGTTGTTTTTATTTGGCGTTGGTCTTAAGAAATTTTTGGCAAATTAGCTCTAGTGTCAAGAAAAAAATCGAAGCCGTAGAAAAAATTGTCGCCGCTTTCAAGGGCAAGGTGGAGAGTACTGCCAGTTTTGTCCCGCCGCTGGTGGAAGGCGTGACCAAAATCGTCGAAGCCATTGGCGAAAGAAAAAAGGCCAAGTCGGCAAAGAGAAAAGAAAAAAAGAAATAGCAATATCATTTTTGTTAAACGGCCTTAAGCGGCCGTTTTTTGTGTTTTTAACATCTTTCTGTTATATTAAAGTGGTCGGTTGACGGGAATGACAGCCCCAAAAGGCCAAGAGTCCAGGGAAAGGTACTAGGAGCACTGACCGCTTTGAAAGCAACCGTCTAGCAAGTAAGCCAGAAGGCCTGGCTGGACGATTCTGTCGACCGATTCCGGGGAGCTCGCGGAGGCAAAAGCGGCTCCCCTTTATCGATCTTGATTATTTAATCCTTTTTTTGTAAAATTAAAACATTAAACCATTCCCAATTTATGCCAGAAGACAAAAATAAGACCGATTTAGACGAACGCAAAATGCGCTTGAAGCGCTTGGAAAATATCAAAAAATCGGGCAGCAATCCGTATCCGGAAAAATTTGACAAACAACAAACACTGGCCGACGCCAAAACTCTAAAAGAGGGGACCGAGGTCAAAACCGCCGGCCGCATTCTTACCATTCGCGACATGGGCAAAATTATTTTTTGCCATTTGCAAGATTTTAGCGGTAAGTTACAAGTTGTTTTGAAAGAAGATGAGGTTGGCAAAGAAAAATTAAAATGGTTTTTGGATAATTTTGATCTGGGCGATTTTGTCGGCGTGGCCGGCGAGATTTTCACCACCAAAAAAGGTGAGATCTCCATTTTGGTTAAAAAATACGATTTTTTGGGCAAAGCGCTGTTGCCTTTGCCGGAGAAATGGCATGGCCTTAAAGACGCGGAGCTTATCTATCGCCAAAGATACTTGGATTTGGTAGCCAATGAAGAATCGATGGCGCGCTTCAAATTACGTTCAGAAATTGTCAAGGCGCTGCGCGAGTTTTATTGGGGCAGGGGATTTATCGAGGTAGAAACGCCGATTCTCTGCAATACCGCCTCCGGCGCTATTGCCAAGCCGTTTGTCACTCATTACAACGCTTTGGATTTGGACGTCTATTTGCGTATTGCTCCGGAAATTTATCTCAAAGAATGCATTATCGGCGGACTGGAAAAGGTTTTTGAAATTGGCCGCTGTTTCAGAAATGAGGGCATGGATCCGTCGCATCTGCAGGATTTTACCATGGTGGAGCATTACGCGGCTTATTGGAATTATGAGGACAACATGAAGTTCACCGAAGAATTGATTTGCCATCTCCTGGATAAATTTTTCGGCGGCCGAAAAATAAAAATCAAGGATCGAAAAGGGGAGCTAAAAGAAGTCGATTTTATGCCGCCTTGGCCGCGGGTGAGTCTGCGGGAACTGATAAAAAAAGACAGCGGTATCGATATTGACAGAGCCGTCACCGCCGAAGAATTGGCTAAAGAAATAAAAAAGAAAAAAATTGAAATCGAAGGCGCCGAAAGGTTGAGCCGCGGCGGCTTGATCGACTCTTTGTACAAGCAGGTTTCTCGGTCCAAGCTGATTCAGCCGACTTTTTTAATCCAGCATCCGCTCGATTTGTCGCCACTGGCTCGGCGCAGCGACGACAATCCGGCCGTTGTCGATCGTTTTCAGCTGATTGTAAATACCTGGGAGCTTTGCAATGCTTATTCAGAATTAGTCGACCCGCTGGATCAGAAAGAAAGATTCGAAAAACAGTCAGTCGCCAAGGACGCTGGCGATAGCGAGGCCCATGGCAAAGACGATGAATTTGTGGAGGCCCTGGAGCATGGCGCGCCGCCAATTTCCGGCTGGGGTCTGGGCGTTGATCGTTTGGTGGCCTTGCTGACTCAACAGGATAATTTGCGGGATGTTGTTTTGTTTCCCCTTATGCGACCCCAAAATAAAGAATAAAAAATAATTTAAGTTTATGAAAAGAAAAAAAATTATAGTAGTTATTATCATTGTAATCATCATTGTCGTTATTACTTTGTTTTTTATTTTTTTAAAACCACTTTCTTCTTACTTTAAATCGAAAATCCTGGATTATCAAGAGAGCCAATGTGAGAAGCAAAACGGATTATGGTCGTGTAATGAGTCGTTTGGTGGCTGCATGGGTGGTTATGCGTGTATTTTGCCTTTTAAAGACGCCAGAAAGCCGTGTCAGAATCCAGGTCAATGCTCAGGCAAACATTGTATTTTGTCAGATGAGCAGTTGAATCAACTAAAAGTAGTACATATAAACGGATTTTTTTATTCTTATTTTAGCAGTCAGAAAGTTCCGGTTTTTCATTCAGAATTGTGCCCGTCTTGTACCTTAGAATTTGATCCATTATATGCTACGAAATATGAAGAGTGGCCTGAAATTATGGACTTGCCGTCGGGTTTTAGTAATCAAGGGGTTTGTATCTCTTATCCGATGGGAAATTGTGATGGAATTTTGGAAATGGATAATAATAAAATTAAAATATTAGCTAATGAATGTCTTTTTTACTAATATGAAAAAACTTTTTTTTCTCCTCTTGCCGGCTGCGGTTTTAGTTTTAGCCGGTTGCGGCTCCCAGCAACCCAACGCCAACACTATCGGCGGAGTTTTGGATTTAAGTAAATCGGCCCAGGAAATACAGAAAGACAGTGCCAGCCAGTCGGCTGTCACCTCCGAGGATAACGTGGACAACATCTATAAATTCTATAATTTGAACAATCAGGTCAAGGATGAAGCGGCTGCCAAAGACGCCATCAGCCAAGGCCTGGCAGACGGCAAAAATCAGACGGAATTAAATAAAACCCTGGCCAGAGACAAAGATTTTGGTTCGGCCTATCTTTTGGGCTACACCTTTGGCTGTAAAGCCACCGGCAAAGCCGAAACGGATTGCCAAAACGAGATGGGGCAGAAGCTCTCGGAAATCATGGTGGAGGATCTGCAAAATCAAATTCCCGGCGCCACGCAGCAATAATTTTATAATAAAAATATGTTAGACATTAACAAAATTAGAAACGAACTGGAGGAAGTCAAAAAAGCCCTAGCTAAAAGAATGCCACTAGCCGCTATTGATAGCGCTTTCAAAAAAATAATTACGCTTGACAATGAGCGGCGTGAACTCTTAAAAAAATCAGAAGAACTAAAATCAGAGAGAAATATTGCCAGTAAAACCAAGCCCACTCCGAAAATTATTGCCAAAATGAAAGCGGTGGGCGAGGAGATTCAGGGATTTGATGAAAAGTTAAAAAAAGTGGAATCAAATTTTAACGAAGCTATGGCCGAGCTGCCCAATATTCCGGCTGCTGATGTCCTGCCGGGTGGCAAAGAAAATAATCGGGTCATCAAGACCTTTGGCGAAAAGAGGGAATTCAATTTTACACCCAAAGATCATTACGATTTAGCTGTAGCTTTAGATATTATTGATTATGAACGCGCCGTCAAAATGTCTGGTTCCGGTTTTTGGATTTACAAAGGTGCCGGCGCCATTTTGGAATGGGCCATTTTATCGTATTTTATAAAATTCCATCAGGCTAATGGCTATATTTTCATGATCCCGCCCTTTTTGCTCACCGAGCAGTCAGCTTATACTTCCGGCCACCTGCCTAAATTCAGAGACGATTTATTTTGGACTCAAGACAAGCAGTGTCTCAATGCCACCAGCGAAATGATGTTGGGCAATTACCATCGTGACGAAATTATTCCCGAGCAGTCGTTGCCTCTTAAATATTGCGCTTACTCGGCTTGTTTCCGGCGTGAAGCCGGCAGTTACCGCAAAGAAGAAAGGGGAATGATCCGCGGCCATCAATTTAATAAAATAGAAATGTTCCATTATACTCGGCCAGAGCAATCCTGGGATAGTTTTGCCGAGCTGGTGGCCAGTGCCGAGAAATTAGTTGAGGGTCTAGGTCTGCATTATCAATCAGTACAATTAGCAGCCGAAGACGCCAGCGCCGCCATGGCCAAAACCATTGATGTAGAGGCCTGGATTCCTAGTATGGCTAGTTATAAAGAGGTAAGCAGTGTTTCCAATGCGCTTGATTACCAGGCCAGGCGAGGCAATGTGCGTTACAAAAATAAGGAAACAGGCAAAAATGAATTTGTTCATACTCTAAATGCCTCTGGTTTGGCCACTAGCCGTTTGATTCCGGCAATTTTGGAACAACTCCAGAACGCGGACGGCTCGGTGGACGTGCCAGAAGTTTTGCAGCCATTCTGCGGTTTTGATAAAATTTTCAAGTGCTAAGTTTTAAATGAAAATAAAACGAGCTGGCCGAATCGTGTTGATTCAGCCAGCTCGGTTGTAGCGTGGTGGCTTACTATCTGAGGTGTAGAGCTTTCACCTCCGGTCCCTCACCGAAACACTTGCGTCCCGCCGGTGACCCCGCAAGAAGCCGCAGACTGCAGGTTCGCTTGGCTTTCTCGACTTCCTCCATCAGGATTTGCAGTACGTAGAGGAGTCGGTCGACCGAGATCAACCTGGTCTTCAACTGCACACTTTCGGTCTCCACGTCGATACTGCCGACATGTTGCATCCGCCGCGTGACTTGCAGTTTGGGTCTGCGGCCCTCGACGGCTTTGACCGCCTCCCGTGTCAAGACGATGACGTCAGAGCAGTTGAACTCCGATTCCCTCAGTCGTCGGCCGAATTCCCGGATGTGTTTTCCGTCCGTGCCGGATTCGCCATCCGGGTCAGGCATTTCGAACAGGAACATACGCTCCAAGGCTCTCCGCAGGTCATCTCGTGGGTCGATCCCGACGCTCCTCTCTTCTTCCGACAACTCTTGTTCTCCCATTTCTGGCTTACCTTTCAGCATATGTTTCCTCGCTCCTCAATGTTTTCCACCATAGTCCTAGCAAGCCACCGTTGCTAAGGTACTAATTATATTATACCCCATAAACCCAAAACTTGTCAAGAGAAATGATAGAAGACAAAAACCAATTTAATTACCGGCCGAAAATTCAGGTCAAAAAGGATTATTACCGCCAGCGCTTTATCAATCCTTATTTTAATAAGGATAAAAAAAATAAATACCAGGGTTTCAACACCAGATTTTATCTAAAAATTTTAGTGGCGGTTTTTTTGTTGTACCTGATAGTTTACAGTGATTTATTCAAGATAGGGGAGATAAGCATTTCCGGCACCGATATGATCAGCCAAACCGAATTTCGGCAAATGGTGGAAAAGGAAATAAATACCTGGCGTTGGCATTTTTGGCCGCAGAGGAACCAGCTTTTGCTTAGTAAAAAACGATTGGCGCAAAAGATCACCAGCCAATACAGTCTTAGTAAGCTGGAAATAAAAAAGGGTTGGCGCCGGCTGCAAATCAATCTGGAAGAAAAAATTTCTTACCTGATGGTTTTTAATCGCGGCAAGTTTTACTTTACCGACGCCTGGGGCAATGTCACCCGGGAAATTTCTCCGGAGGAAGCCCAAAAATACTGGACCAGATTTCCCATTTTAAACACCGACCAAGAACGGGTCGATATCGGCAGCCAGATAACTTCCGAAAAAATGGTTAATTTCATTTTGGCTCTCAGTGGAAAGATAAAAGAAATGAAGCTGGCCATCTCTGGCTACGAGAGTCGGGGACAGGAGGAAGTGTCTCTGGTGGCCAAAGCCGGCTGGCGGGCTTATTTTGATATTGACTCCGATGTTGCCAAGTCCGTGGAAAACTTGGAATTGGTACTGAAAGAAAAAATCAAAGACCAGAAAAATTTGCAATATATTGATTTACGTTTCGGCGATAAGATTTATTACAAATAGAGGAGTGGGGATAACTGTAATTGTTTGTTTATCCTTTTTATTTTATAATACCTTTAATGTCGCATAATATAGCTTAAGCGATAATAAAGCAAGTAATTAATCATGAAGAAATCAAATCTGCCTATTCTCAGTCAGTTTTCGGACTTTCTGGCCTATTGCGAGGTAGAAAAAGGTCTTAGCCCCATTTCTACCAGAAATTACCACAATTTTTTGAGAATGTTCGAAGGTTGGCTAAAAATCAAACATTTAACGCAGCTCAAGCCGCATGAGCTCACTCCAGAGCATGTCTGGGACTACCGGCTTTATCTTTCCCGTCGGCAAGACCGCTCTGGTCGCTATATCAAAAAAACCACTCAAAATTATTATTTAATCGCCCTTAGGAACCTTTTGAACTACTTCGCCGATAAAGATATTATCTCTTTGCCTTCAGAAAAAGTTAAATTACCAAAATTAACCGAAAAAGACAAAGCGATAAAGTTTCTAAAGTTTGATCAGATAGAAAAGTTATTACAGGTGCCGGATGTCACCACTCTTGAAGGCCTAAGGGACAGAACGATTCTCGAAATTCTCTTCTCTACTGGTATGCGGGTTTCGGAGTTAACGTCGCTTAATATCAAACAGTTTGATCGCCTAGCTTTACTAAAAAATAATTTTTCTGATCAAGAGTTAAGCATCGCTGGTAAAGGTGGTAGAACAAGAACGGTTTATTTTTCTCATCGAGCTTTGGGTTGGCTGGCTAGATACTTAAAAAACAGAAACGACCTCTATCCCCCGCTTTTTATTAACTATCGTCCCCATAATGACAGAGATGACGAGCACCGTTTAACGCCTCGTTCGGTTGAAAGATTGGTAAAAAGACACACCGTGATGGCCGGGTTGCCTGTTGATGCCACGCCGCACACCCTGCGTCATAGCTATGCCACGGATTTATTGGATCAGGGAGCAGATTTGCGCAGTGTCCAGGAGCTTTTGGGGCATAAAAATATTGTTACCACTCAAATTTATACTCACGTCACCAATCAAAAGCTTCGCTCCATTCATAAAAAATTTCATAGTGGCAATCATTGAAATAAAAACTACGTCCCGATAACCGGGACGGAGTTTTTCAGAGAATAAAATCGTCTTTTGTTTATTCTTTCTCTTTGCAACCGCAGCCGCAACCGGCCCCGCAGGAACAGCAATGAAAACAAACCTCCGGCTCGCAGGAACAGCGGGTTTCTTCGTCTATGGGCATCTCGCATTTAGCGCATTTATCCATAAAATTTGGTTAATTATTTAATAATATCTAATTTCTAGTTTAAGGCAAGTAGGTCGAGGGGCTGACTGGGATGCCATTAGAGCGCACCTCGAAATGTAAATGGGGACCGGTAGAAAATCCCGTGTTGCCGCTGTAACCGATAATTTGTCCTTTGGTGACATATTGATCACCTTTAACATTAATACTGCTTAAATGGCCATATAGAGTCGAGAGATTGTTGTTATGAATGATCATGACGTAGGTGCCATACCAGCGGGTGTTGGCGGCTACTTTGGCCACATAGCCGGATTCGGCCGCTTTTACTGGTGTGCCGATTTTGGCCGCTAGGTCGATTCCCGAATGTTCAAAGAGATTACGAAACGGGTAATCGGGATCATGAAAATAACAAGTAATCCGGGGATTGTTAATGGGCCAGATCAAAGCGGCTTCTCCCAGAGAATTAAATTTTTCCTGACTCCCCTTTTTTTCCAGCTCTTGTCGAATTTTTCTTTCCAAGGCGGCGATTTGATTATTGGCCGCCGTTTGTTCTTTTTTGAGATCGGTAATCAGGTTTTGAAATTTGACCTCCGATTTTTTGGTCTCGACAATCAGATACTGTTTGGCGCCCTTTTGTTCGCCCAGCGCCGTCTTTTCCTGTTCCAGCTTGTTTAGCAAGTCTGAAAGTTGATCGCGTTCGCCGTTTAATTTTTCTTTTTGCTTGTTCAAAGTTTCTACCAGTTCTTGCACGCGGTTCAGGGTTTTTTGTAAATCACCTTCTATATTTTCCAAAGCTTTTACCTGATCGAAAAATTCCGAAAAAGAATTGTTGCTTAGTAAAACAAAAAGATAATTTTTGTCGTCATAATGATCGAGAGCGCGGATAAAAGCGGCCAGCCGTTCCTTGTCTTTATTGATCATCAGCTCATTTTCTTTGATTTTCAGGCCGATTTTTTCTATTTCCAGTTCGGTTGATTTAATCTCCTCTTCTTTGGCGGTGATGTCTAGTCCCATTTTGGCGATCTGATTATCCAAAATATAAACTTGATTTTTAAAGTTGGCCGCTTGGCCCTGGGCTTTTTTGATGCTGTCTTTGTGCTTGTTTATCTCCTCGGCTAATTTGTCTATTTTTTCCTGTTGGGCTTCAATTTGCTTGTTTAAATTGGCTATCAAAGCTTCATTAGAGCCGGAGTCGCCAGCTGTCTCTTGCGCTCGCCCTATTTCTCTGGACATCAAAAAAACACCGCCAAAAATAATTAACGGCATCAAAATTGACGCTAAAATATGATATTTTAGCTTTTTCAGTTCGGCAAGCATGGAAAGAAGATTATTTTAATCTTATTCTACAAGAATTATATAACAATTCTTGACAAAAATCAATCTCAAAGCTATTATTTTTATTAAGTTGTCCTTTGGCTTTTGGTGAAGTTTCAACAACGGAGGGAGAAACATGGGACTCGTCGCTCCTGACACTCGCGGCAACGCGTGCTGGCTGATTAAATGCAACAACTGCGGCCATCAGGCGGCTTGGGATGGCTCCAATGCCGAGCAAACCCTTAGCCTGGCCGAGAATGATGGTTGGACGGTAACTCGAGGCAAGGGCCCAGGTGAGGTGGTCGCTCTGTGCCCCGAATGCAGGAAGAAACAACAGAAAGTCACTCCAGCCGCCATTGTCAGCCTGATGGATTTCCGCCAAGCATTGCCCAGGCGGTGAGCCGCGGGAGGTTTCCGAGATTCCCAACGTCAAAGGTTTCAAGGCTTGGACCGAGCGCGGTTCAAGCCTTTTCTGTCTTTAAGCGCTCCAGCGCTTGCCTGATTCTTAGTAAACTTTTTTCTGGTCCCAAAATTTCCGCCACCTCAAACGGCGTTGGCGATTTTTCCATTCCCGTCAGCGCCACTCTCATCGGCCACAGCACTTCGCCGTTGGTCAGATTGTTTTTAGTGATAAAAGTTTTTAATTTATTTTCCAATACTCCCCTTTCCCAGTCGCTGGCAGAATATTTTTCCAACTCCTGCAAAGTTAATTGCAAATTTTTTTTAGCCGCTTCCGCGCTAGATTTTTTCCAGACCAGCAAGCTCGGGTTATAACTTAGCTCAGCGGTAAAGAAAAAATTTATCCTCCCCCCTACTTCGTTCAAGCGGCTAACCCTTTCTTGTTCTAGTTTTAGTATTTTTTCCAAATCCAAATCAGTTGGCATTTGACCGACATTCTTTTCCAAATACGGCTTGGCTAGTTGGGCAAATTTAGTATTGGTCAGTTTCTTAAGGTATTCGCCATTGAGCCAGTCTAGTTTGGCTAGATCAAAAATGGCTCCGGCCTTGTGCACCTTGGCCAGAGAAAAAGCCTGAATAAGTTCTGGCAGGAGAAAAATTTCTTGTTCAGTGCCCGGATTCCAACCCAAAAGCGCCACAAAATTTAGGAGCGCTTCCGGCAAATAGCCTTTGTCGCGGTAATCCTCCACCGCCACGTCGCCTTGTCGTTTGGACAGTTTGCTGCGGTCGGCGTTTAAGATCAGAGGCAAATGGGCAAACAGCGGCGGCGTCCAGCCCAAAAATTTGTACAACAATAAATGCTTTGGCGTCGAAGACAGCCACTCTTCGCCGCGAATGACATGGGAGATTTTCATCAGATGGTCGTCAACCACCGAAGCCAAGTGATAAGTCGGAAAGCCATCGGCTTTCAAGATCACTTGGTCGTCTATTTCCCGGCTACGAAATTTTATTTCGCCGCGAATCAAATCATTAAAAACCACTTCTTGATTTTCCGGCACCTTCATTCTGATGGTGTATTTTTCGCCGGCCGCCAACTTATTTTGCACTTCATCTGGCAACAGATGGCGGCAATGCCAATCATATCTGGTTGGCTGTTTGGCGGCCTCTTGCTGTCGGCGTAAATTTTCTAACCTTTCCTCACTGCAGAAGCAATAATAGGCCAAACCCTTATTTACTAGCTCGGAGGCGTATTTCTGATAGATTTCGAGCCTTTTAGACTGCGTGTAGGGCCCAAAATGGCCTTTTTCAACGGCTTTTCCGGCTTTATCGAGTATTACGCCCTCGTCGGGTTTTAGGCTCGCCCAAGCCAAATTTTTGAGCAAATTTTCTACCGCCCCCGGCACTTCCCTGGTTTGGTCGGTATCTTCGATTCTCAGCACAAAAGACCCTTTATTTTGTTTGGCAAAAATATAGGCATAGAGCGCGGTGCGTAGTCCCCCGACATGCAAATAGCCAGTCGGACTCGGCGCAAAGCGGGTGCGGACCTTTAATTTGTTTAGAAAAGAAAACATAAATTATTTTTTCTTTACCACCAGCCACCCAAATTTAATGGTGGCATTATAAATCCTACTTAACCGGCGCGGTTCTTGGATTAGCCGATATAGCCATTCTAACCCCAATCGCCTCAAAAATAAAGGCGCGCGTCTCACCTGTCCCGACAAAAAATCAAAAGTCCCGCCGACGCCAATCGCCACTTTAATTTTTGGCACTTTGGCTAAGTTGTCTCTGATCCACTTCTCCTGCCTCACTTGCGGCAAGGCCACCAACAGAATATTGGCTTCGCTGGCATTAATTTTTTCCAGCACCTGATTGTTGTTTTCAAATTGCCAACATTTGTTTTCTATGGGATCCCCACGGCCGGCTTCGCCGGCCTCGGGATGACATTGTAGAAGCGGCCCGCCTTGGTCAAAGCCAGCCACTTTGCCAATATATTTTTCTGCCACTTGTTTTGCCGCTCCTTCTTTTCCGCCCAGTAAATAAATTTTATAAATGTCATTGCGAGGGAGCGCGAGCGACCGTCCGCCTAGGCTCGGCGAGACTGGTGGCAATCCCGTGGGATCACCGCGTTGCCCGGTCATTTGACCGGGCTCCTCGGGATGACAACTTAGAAGTGCCTCTATTAGATCCACGCCCGTCACTCTCTCTAATTTTTCTTGTTTTAAAAATTTAGCCGCCCAAACCAGCCCAGCGCCATCGCAGGTGGCCAAATCAGCATTATTTAAAATATTTCTGAAAACTTCGTCTTTTTGCGCCGCCACCACAAATTCCGGATTAATCGTCACCACCTGCCTTTGGCCTTCCGCTGTCAGCCATTTTTTAATTAACTTCAAGGCTTCTGGCAAATTGACCTGATCGATTTTTATTCCCAGTATTTCTATTTTCATAAGCTACTTTTTTAGATAATTCACGATGATTTTGGCCTGGCTCTGGTTTTCTTTGTCGTCCTTAAAAGACATCAGGCCAAAAATGTCGCCTTTCCAAAAGCCCAAATTAATTTCATAATCTGCCAGATTTTCCTTAAACTCAAAGCCGCTTTCCTTCAGCTTGTTTTTGTAGTAGCCGGCCACCTCTTCTTTCGGCTGGCTTATCTGTTTCCAGGACAAAGAGGTTGTTTCCATTTTTTTCAGTTCCGGCGAGCTTAGGGCTTTTTTTAATTCCTCCGGCGTAAAACCGCGCGACAAGTCTATTTTATCGGCAAAACTTTGGCTTAATTTAGCTTTCAAATCATTGGATAAATAAGCCAAAGTCGGCTTAAGCAGCCAGTTTGGTAAAAGGCCCATGATTTTCAAAAGTTTTTCCTTGCCTTCTGGCGTCTGCAGTTCAATCTCGGCTTTTTCCGGCAGATAAATGGCCAGTTCTTCCGGGAAATCACCCGGCAACTGGTTGACTTTTTCCACCACCGGAGAGACCGCCAATCTGACAGCGGCAAAAAGAGTAATGAAGATAATTACCAACGCCAAAATTAAACAACCGAAAAATTTGATAAATTCTCGGCTTCTATTTTTTTCCGGATTGTTCAGGTTGAGTTCCTGCCAATTTTTCATTATTTCCTGGCTAATTTTATTATATTCTAGCAAATACCAGCCTTTTTTGCAAAAGTAAATCAGTCTTGTTATAATAAAAGTGGTTCATTTCCTCGAGACCCGAACTGGTCATTTGGGTCTCACCGCTCCGGTGGGGAAGCGAAACCAGCGCCTTCGCTTCCCCTCTGGCTTAACCAAAGCACCTTGGTAGCACTTCCCGGGTCTACTGAAAGCCGCATCCAGGCAAGCATTAGACCCGTTCCCGCTGTGGCGGCCGATGGCATCAGTCATCAGCCGTCCTTTTTGTTTATCCACAGTTAAATATTTATAACCAAAGAAATCTTTGCTATAATAAAATCACATTGGACATGGGGCTTGTCAAATGGCCCTGCAACCAGTCCGAACGGAGAACGAGCCATGAGAACAAAGACAACGAAGCGAGCAGCAGTGGGCGTGATGGTCGATGGCACCGGCGGAACAGCGTACTTGGCGACGTCCTGACCTAACGAGAACGGTCGGACTGGGCGTCAAAGAAGTTCTCCGAGACGCTTGACTCAACCCAAGCGTCTCGCCGCACCTTAACTCTCCTCGGAGAGTTGTGACTATAGGTTTTCACGCTTTGACAAAGCGTGGACATCCCCCTAAGGTGAGCAGTCGGTTGCTGACAGGTAGCCGACTCTCTTTTTGTTTTTAAAAAATTTAGTTATCCACAGGTACTATTTATTTCTTTAAAAAATAGTTATATAATGAAAGTGCGGAAGGTATTTACGATAGCGTACAACCGAAGCAGGCCATCGGCCAAACGATCGGCCAAACGAAAGAAAGGTGGGACGGAAGATGAGAAAGTTCGTGTTTTGTACGGTAGTACTGGCGTTCGCGTTTGTGATGATTCCGGCGACGAATACTCCGGCATACGCGACGCAACTCGATCAAGGCAAGGCAGTGGCGACGGCTCCGACGACGATGGGGACGACGCAGCAGGACGTGCAGACGGCGATGAAGAGCAACCTGGTCCTCGACGGCACCGGGCAGAAAGTCGCTGAAGTGATGAAGGCGCCGACTCTTGACTCCGGACGAGTGATTGCGCAGACGGCGACGACGAAGACGGCACGCGAAGAGCAGACGAAGATCACGGCGAAGAGTGACACGGTTGTAACGGCGAAGATCGAAGCGCAAGGCATGGGCGAGCAGATGGCAGCGGCTGGCGAAGATGACGCTGGCACGATCATCGTGGCGACGAAGAGTGACACCTATGCGACGAGAATCGAGGGCCGTATCGCTCACGACGCGGACGCGACCTTCAATGCGAACGTTCTGATCATCGGCTAACCACGCGGGCAGCGCCGAAAGTCAGAACGAGTAGTACCTTGGATACACAACCGATACCGGCCAACAGTCGGATCGGCCACCTCCAGAGTTGGGTCAGCTGGCAACGGCGACCCTCTCTTTTTTTGTTTTGAAAAAATTTGCCAAAATTTTATAAATTTTTTATACTATAAGCAAGCGGTTCCTGCTGTGGGAACCGTGCACATTGGGTCAACGGGTCAACCGGAGGGTACAAGCAATATGAAAAAGGAAATGAGAGCGCAGGGTTTGGTCGTGGCGAAATGGAAGTAGGCTAGACCGTAGCAAGGCAACTTAGCGTTGTTGGGCGGAGGCCCCAACTAACAGTGGGCCTCCGCTGAATCTTTCCCTCGCTTGAGCGGGGTGCTGGTATATCCTTCTCTGAAGGGGTTCCCCCGTTGGGAAGTGTTGCCCATTCAACGCCTCCTGACCGCACAGGCTGCAATTTGTCGCAAGACGAAGGGCAGCCTGAATTATTTTTTGCTATACTTAATTTATACTGAATTTATGAGAGCAGCCAAATTTTACAAAAAATCAGGGGCTAATGTTAAATGTCAGCTTTGTCGGCATTTTTGTCTGATTGCCCCAGCCAAGTTCGGCCTCTGCGGCATGAGGAAGAATATCGACGGCCGGCTTTATTCTCTTAATTACGGTAAAATCATTGCCAGCCAGATTGACCCGATCGAAAAAAAACCGCTCTATCATTTTTTGCCAGGCAGTTTTGCTTATTCTTTGGCTTGCCCCGGCTGTAATTTTAAATGCCTTAATTGCCAAAATTCCGATCTTTCCCAAATCACCCCGGCTTTACAAAAGGCCGTTGATTCTTTGCCGGAAACCAGGCCGGAAGAGATTGTCGAGGCGGCCTGGGAAAACAATTGCCCGTCAATCGCTTATACCTATACCGAGCCCACCATTTTTGCCGAGTTTGCTCTCGACTGCATGGAGCTGGCCAGAGACAGTAATCTAAAAAATATCTGGGTTTCCAATGGCTATCTGTCGCCCGGTTGTCTGGAGGCCATCAGCCCCTATCTTGACGCCATTAATATTGATTTGAAATTTTTTAGCGATAAAAATTATCAAAAAATTTGCGGCGCTCGCCTAAAACCAGTCTTGGATAATCTGGTTGCTTTTAAAACAGCCAAAATTCATTTGGAAATCACCACTTTAATCATTCCCTCACTTAATGATAGCGATGAAGAGTTAACCGCTCTGGCAGAGTTTATTTATCAAAAATTGGGCGACGACACGCCCTGGCATCTGGGCGCCTTTCACCCCGCTTACAAATTAAAAAATTTACCGGCTACGCCGACAGAAACCATCAAGCGGGCCCAGGCAATCGGGAAAAATATCGGCCTGAAATATGTTTATCCGGGAAATGTTTGACTCTAATTTAAACCGGATTGTTTTTTTGGCTGTCTTAACGCCTGAATTTTTGTTATAATGATTTATGGTGCATGAAAGATTAGTAAACAAAATTAAATGAGAAAAAACTACCAATTAGCGGTATTATTTTGTTTTTTGCTTTTTTTGCTTTTACCCTTTACGGTTGGGGCGGCCGATTTCGATCCCGATTATCTGATTTCTGATACCGAATTGGCCAATCACAATTCTTTGGACCTGTCTGATATTCAAAGATTTTTGGACAAAAGAAATGGCACGCTCAAGGGTTATGTCACCCTTGATAAAGAAGGCAACCTAAAAACCGCCGTCCAGGCTTTTTTCGAGGTGGCGCAGAAGTGGCTGATCAACCCCAAATATTTGTTGGTGTTGGTACAAAAAGAGCAAAGCTTACTCGAAGATACCAATCCCTCCCAGGGCCAATATGACCGCGCTACCGGTTATGGTTGTCCCGATACCGGCGGTTGCGACGACCGCTGGAAGGGCTTCTATCGCCAGGTAAATTCCGCCGCGGCTCAAACCCGCTATTATCTGGACAATATTAATGAGTTTACTTATCAGCCGGGAAAGGCCTATAATATTGACGGGCAGTCTGTCACTCCCAAAAACACCGCCACCGCCGGTTTGTACAATTATACCCCCCATCTTCACGGCAATCAGAATTTCTGGAACCTTTGGAACCAGTATTTTGGCAAAAAATGGCCTAATGGCGCCCTGTTGCAAGCCGAAGGCGACGCTAGCAAGGTTTATTTGATTGAAAACGAAGAAAAACGCGAAATTATATCCAAAGCGGTTTTTGCCTCCCGCTTCGACAGTAAAAAAATAATCACTGTCGGCCAGGAAGATCTGGATTCTTATGACTCTGGCGTGCCCATAAAATACCTCAATTTTTCCCTGCTTAAAAGCAGCCGCGGCGACATTTACATGATCGTTGACGACCAAAAAAGAAAAATTGCCAGTCAGGAAGTTTTCAAAAAAATCGGTTTTATGGAAGATGAGGTGATTCCGGCGGATGACAGCGAGCTGGGCCTTTATAAAGACGGTCCCGAGATTACCAGCTATACCCTTTATCCCGCCGGGACGCTTTTGCAAGACAGCCAGACTAAACAAATTTTTTATGTCATCAGCGGCAAGAAGCGGCCAATAATCAATAAAGAAATCCTGGCTTTTAATTTTAACGGCTTGCCGGTCAAAAAAGTTTCTCCCGTCGAACTGGAATCGTACCGCTCTGGCAATCCCGTCACCTTGCCCGATGGTGAACTGGTCAAAATCAAGGGAGCCAATACGGTTTACGTGATTTCCAATGGCAAACGTCTGCCGATTTTCAACGCCAAGATTTTCGAAAAAATGAATTATAAATGGACTAACGTCAAAACCGTTTCCAAAGAGACCCTGGAAGTTCATGAGCTGGGTCAAACCATCACCGGCGATTGGTAAAGATTGCTATCTAAATTAATCAAAAACATATGTCTCTAGTTTTCGCGGCCATTGTGCCGCATCCGCCAATTCTCATACCCACCATTGGCAAAGAAAATTTGGAAAAGATACAAAAAACCCAAAAAGCCATGGAGCGTTTGGAGCAAGACCTTTATGCTTCCAAACCAGACATTCTAATCATAATTTCCCCTCATGGCGAAGTTCAGCATGATTTTTTTACCATCAACTTGTCTAATCAGTACCAAATTAGTTTTAACGACTTCGGCGATTTTGCCACCAAATTAGAAACCGGTGGCGACACTATCCTTATCTCGGTCAATAAAGAAAAAATCAACAGCCGCTCCCCTATCAATATTATTTCCGAGCCTAACTTGGACCACGGAATTGGCGTCCCTTTTTATTATTTGGGCCAACACCTCAAGGAAACCAAGCTGATCCCGATTTATTTTTCTTTGCTGGATAATTTGGCTCATTTGGAATTCGGCAAAAATCTGAAAGAGGCCATTATGGGCACCGAAAAAAGAGTGGCCGTGGTGGCTTCCGGCGATTTGTCGCACTGCCTGACCGAAAACGCGCCAGCGCCTTTTAGTCCGGCTGGCAAAGAATTTGATGAAAAATTAATCGCTTTGCTCAAAAATGGCGATACCCAGGGGGTGATTAATCTGGAACCAAAATTCATCGAAAGCGCCGCCGAATGCGGCCTGCGTTCGATTTTAATTCTTTTGGGAGTTTTGAATAACATTAGCTTTCAATCGGAAATCTTGAGTTATGAGGCGCCTTTCGGCGTCGGCTACCTGGTGGCGAATTTCAAATTGGAATAAAGATTAATTTTTTAAAACCGCCCTCGTTGGCGGTTTTTTTATTTGTCTGCCAGTACTTTAAAAAAATATTTCCACCTCTCTTTTTGCGCCAGTTCCTTGGTCTCGTTTAAGGCTCTCTCTATTATAATCTGGTTATTTTCTTTGCAAACCTTAAAAACAGAATTCCGCTTAAAAGCCGGCACGCCCAGCTCCTTGATTATTTTTAGAGCCAGTTCTTGCCATTGGTAAGCGGGCGGCTTTTTTGACTGCCGATTGGTAAAAATATCACTTAATGATTGAAGTCCTTTATTGTCTTTCATACCTAAGGAATTGTAATGGGATTTCTTTAAAAAGTTAAGAGGTGCGAAAATCAAGTAATATTTTGCACCTCGTTTTTATTTAAAAAAATTGACAAAACTTAGTATAAATTAATATAATATAAAAAACTTAAATAAATTCATGCTTCAAATACTAACCAATCCCAATCCAATTTTGCGCCAAAAATCAGTCTTGGTCGCCGATTTTACTAATGAAGAAGTCCAGAAACTGGTGCCGGAAATGGCCGAGACTATGCTCAAAAAAGACGGGCTCGGTCTGGCCGCGCCACAAATTGGTAAAAATATCAGATTGATAGTAGTGAGCCATAAGGATGGTGTTTTGGCTCTGTTTAACCCAAAAATTATTAAAAAATCTTGGTTTAAAGAATGGGGCGAAGAGGGTTGTTTGTCTCTGCCGGATAAATACGGCGAAGTCAAACGTCATAAGAATATAACTGTAAAATTCGATGATACCACAGGCAAATCAGAATGTTTGGAAGCCAAGGGTTTATTGGCCAGAGTAATTCAGCATGAAATCGACCACTTGGACGGAGTTTTGTTTATTGATAAAGCTAGAAAAATCGTAAATATCGACAAATAAAACACGAAGAACGGGCACCGGTTGGCACCCGTTCGGTTCCACAGAACAAACTCACGTCGCCTTGATCACGCTGGCTCCAGCAGTCTGAAGCATATCATCATGCCGATGAAGCAACAGGCCGCCACAACCATTAAGCGCTCGATTCTCCTTTCCCAACCATGCCTCATGTTTTCATAGACGAGTGGGATCGCAAAGCCGGAGAATAAGCCAATTAGGCCAAGAACCACCATGACCACTAGCAATGCACCGTGATATGCGGTAAACATGTCCAAGACCCTCCTGTGTCTGTTGAAATTGTGCTTGTCAAAAACATACCATTAAAATTTACAAATGTCAAAAACAAAAATCATCTTTGCCGGCACGCCGGAATTCGCCGTGCCGTTTTTAAAAGCTCTGACCGAAGACTCCGATTTTGAAATTATTGGCGTCATTACTCAACCTGATAAGCCTTCCGGCCGAAAACAAGAATTTGTCCCCTCACCTATCAAACAACTGGCTCTGAAACTTGGTTTAAAAATTTGGCAACCAGGCAGTGTTAAGAATAATCCCGAGTTAGAAAAAGAATTAAAACAAGTTAGTCCGGATTTATTAGTAGTAGTCGCCTTCGGTCAAATTATTCCGCAAGAAATTTTGGACTTAGCCAAATTTGGCAATATTAATGTCCACCCCTCTCTTTTACCCAAATACCGCGGGGCTTCTCCGGTTCAGAGTGCCATTTTGACCGGCGAAACAAAGACGGGTGTCACTATCATGCTGATGGACCAAAAAATGGATCACGGGCCAATTTTGAGCCAAAAAACCCTACTCCTTAATAGCGAAGAAACCAATCAATCCCTACACCAGGCCTTGGCAGAGCTGGGGGTGCCGCTTTTACTGACCACCATCAAAGGCTTTTTGGGGGGTAAAATTAAGCCCCAGGAACAAAATCACGAGTCAGCCACTTTTTGCCAGACCATAACCAAAGACAGTGCCAAAATTGATTGGTCCAACGCGGCAATTGAGATCAAAAGAAAAATTTATGCTTTTTATCCCTGGCCAGGCGTTTGGGCTATTTGGGGTGGCAAGAGGATCAAGTTTTTTCCGCCAGCAGAAATCGTCAATGATTCAAAAAAACCGGGTGAAATTTTTTTGTCTGGAGACGGCTTAGCTGTTGGTTGTGGCCAAGGGTCGTTGAAAATTTCCAAGTTGCAACTGGAAGGCAAAAAAGAAATGACCGCCCAAGAGTTTTTGCGCGGCTATAACAAAGTTGTTGGTGAAATTCTAAAATAAAACTACGGCTTCCGATGATTTATAATATACTATCTAAGTCAAGCTCGTTTTGTCAATTTATGGCTGATAGGCAGCCCAACCAGCAGGATTAAAATTATATCCAAATAAAATTCTTCGCGCATCAAATAATTGGTATAAATGCTCATAACCGTCACGAAGCTGAAATAAGCAAAAAGCATAACCGACAAAACAGTCGGTTTTTTGGTCACCCAGTTATAAATAACAGCCAAAAGCACTCCCCAAAAAATTGCCGCCACGATTATCCCCAGCCAGCCGAAATCTACCCAATAATTGAACAAAAAAGTCGCTGTCACCCACCAGGGCAAAAACATTTCTTTCCAAGCAATGGCGCCGTTTAGCTCCGGAGCGCCGAAAATTTTTAAGAACGAATTGAAAGTCGATAAACCGTAACCGCCCCAGTGCCAATTAGCATAACTGAAATAATCGGTAGCCCTGAAAAACGCTTGCAGATTAAAGGCGGGAATCAAATAAAGCGGAATCAGGAAGTCGAGTTGGGCGGGCAGATTAAGTTTTGACAGGTCGGCCAAGTAGGTAAAAGCGTTGTAATCGACATCCGCATAATAATCGCGGTAAGTGATAAAATGTCTGAACATCGGTATGGCCACAGAGATCACCAAGACCAAAATAAGCACCACCATCGAAGCCACAGCGATTTTGCGCCAATTGATTTTTTTAATCTTTATAATCAGATAACCGAAATAGCTCATCAGTATCGGTAAAATTATCACCAGGCGCGAGGCATAAAGCGACAAGAGCAAAAAGCCCAACAAAATGTTAATAAAAATTATTATTTTGACCACCCGGCTTCTGCGGCCGCTCAAGAGGAAGATAAAAGCCAGAGGAATAATAATTCTGGGCAGTAGCGCGGCATATTCCCAAAGTCCGAAAACTTGTTTGTTGATAATAAAACGCATTTTGTCGGGAACCGACGAGAGTATCGGCAAAGTGCCAAAACGGCTGAAAATATAAGCGTTAGCCGCCAAACTCAGAATTGTTAAAATTAGAATCGTTATTAAAAATATTTTACTATTGGTCGTCTCTATTATCTGGCCAGCTTTAATTTTTCGGTTAGCCAACCGGCTGAAAATCACGTAACTCAAATAAAAAAGTAAAAAAAATAAGGCTAAAATCAGCCAGAATTTGCCGCTCCAGGCCGCTTCATACGGACTAAGCCGCAACTGCGCTACACCAATCGCCAGGAGCCACAGCGACAAGAGCAATTTGGCCGGGGAAAATTTATTGTTGCCAAAAAAATAGCTCAAACCGACGGCCATGCCCAAGATTATAAAAACAAAAAATAGAACCATAAATCAATTTTTAAAACCATATTTTTTAAAATACAACCAAGCGCTTTTGAAAAACTGCCATTGCTTGTTTATCACGCCTTGCTGAGAAAAACTCTGGCCGCCATGATGAATTATTTGCGCCTGGGGCGTGTAGAAAACCTGATAGCCTTTTTGTCTGGCCCGGCGGCAAAAATCAACTTCCTCAAACCAGATAAAAAATCTTTCATCGAGCGGGCCAATCTCGCCGATAACCCTCTTGGGCAGCAGCATAAAAGCGCCCATTACCTGATCGACCGTCTGTTCTTTCTGATAATCAAAATCCTTAGCCAGATAGCGGTTGACTGATTTAAAACTAAAAAACTTTGGCAGTTTTAGAAACAGCAGCAGTATCGGCCAAAGTCGCGGAAATCGCCGTACCGATGGCTGGACGCTTTTGTCGGAATTTAATAACTGGCAGCCCAAAATTCCTATCCGGGGATTATCTTTTATGATTGCCAAACATTTTTCTAAACTTCCAGACAAAACTTCCGTATCGGGATTTAGCAGTAGAATAAATTCGCCCTGGGCTTCTTTCAGGGCTAGGTTGTTGGCCTTGGCAAAACCCAAGTTTTGTTTATTGGCTATCAGTTTCACCTCAGGGAATTTTTGCCTGACCGTTTCCACTGTGCCGTCTGAAGAAGCATTGTCTACTAATACGATTTCCCAACTCAAGCCAGCGCTGTTTTTGCTGATAGTTGTCAGGCATTTATTTAATAATTCTTTGACATTCCAGGAAACTATGACAATTGATAAATCCATACTAAGTTAGTTGGTGTTTTTTTTGTATTAATTCTTTGGCTTTCAGATATTTTTCTTTATTTTTTGTTTTTACCGGCAACTGATAAATAAAACTGGGCAGCCAGTGGCTCATGGTGCCGCCGGTTTTAATTGTAAACAAAACCTCATCCAGCCAAATTCCCCGTCCGCCTCGCTCGCTGATGGTTAAAAACAAATCCCAGTCCTGAAATTTTTTTAAACTCTCGTCCCAACCAGGAAAAAACTTTCTTCTAATCAGCGAGGTGGAATGAATATAAGGAAGCTGTTTTAACTTTTCGGAGTCAAACGGCCAAAGTCTGAACTTCTTCCAGCCGAATTTAAACGAAGAATAAGCAAAAGCCGCTGACTCATCGTTTTCCAAAGCCGTCAGCATCTTTTCTAGGGCCGAGAGTTTCAGAATGATATCGGCATCGCAAAAAAACAAATACTGGCCGCCGCTTTCTTTAAAGCCGGCGTTTCTGGCCGCCGCCGCGCCTTTGTTTTCCTGGCGGATTAATCTGATCCCCTCTTGCCAGGGAGCTACGGCCGTAGCGATAGCCTCTTTTGATCCATCGTCGACAATGATCAGCTCGAAATCCCTAAAAGTCTGGCTAAAAAGACTAACCAAACACTTCTGGAGCGACTTGGCCTGGTTGTAAACAGGTATAATGATGCTAATTTTTGGCATTCTGTTTGTATTTTAAATAACCCCGGACAGCGCCCATAAAATGATACCAGCCTCCCAGCTTGGCTATCATTTTGACCTTAAGTCTGTCTGATAAAGACGGCTTTTGGAATGGAGTAAAACTATTTAAACTGTCACCGCTCTTGATTTTTTGATAGTTAAAAATTAAATCGCCAAAGTTTTTTATCTCTTTGATTTTTAAATAAGCTGTTTTTTCGCCGAATTTCCTTTGTTTGTCAAGATAATTTTTTATACTACTGGCGTAATCATGATAAATTATTACATCGGGATAATACCTTATTTTGTATTCTTTTCGACAACGGCCAATAAATTCCCGGCCCTCATGGCCATAATCAAGATTGGCGTCGAACAAGCCTACTTTAGCAAAAACTTCGCGCTTAATGGCGCAATTACCCTCGAGCAGCACTGGCGATTCAGTCGGCTGGTCTCCCTGATAATAATGAGGCGCAAAGTATTGCCAAAGATTATTATTTAACGGTTTGACTCGGCCGGTAATTATCGCTTCGTGGAGCATAATTTCGCTGATGTTTTTTAGCCAGTTTTTGTCGGCCAAGGCGTCGTCGTCAAAAAAAACAATTATTTCTCCGCCAGAATTTTTAACGCCACTGTTTCTGGCCTGCGACACGCCGCCGTGTTCTTCCTTTAAATATTTCAAACTCAACCTATCTTTAAACTGCTTGGCTGTTTTTTCCGTGTCATCAATACTGCCGTCATCGACAACTATCACCTCGAATTTCTCCTTGGCAAAATCCTGCTCTACCAAGCTTGCCAGAGCCTTGGATAAATAGTTGGCCCGATTATAAGTTGGAATCACTACTGACAGCATTTTCTTTTTTGAATAATAATGATTTAGTCTGCATGATATCTTTTTTTGAAAAACCCCCCACCAGTACCAGCGTAACCAGATAAACCAGTGCTCCTAGCGGCGCAGTTATTACAAAAGACCAATAACCTTTTAGCCACACAACCACCAGACTCATCACCAGACAGCTAAAGGTTATTTTGGCAAAAGAAATCAATAAATATTTTTTATCATATTTGACGATTTTTTCAATCACCACTATGCCCAGAGCAAACAAAACAACATAACTGATCAAAGCGGCTACGGCAGCCCCATTATAACCGTAAAGCGGTATTAGAATTAAATTTAAAATTATATTCAAAACGGCGATAATGCCCAGATGAACGGTGTTTCTGGTTTGTTTGTCGCAGGCGTTGAGCATGGCGCCTATCGGAAAGCACAAAAAAACCAAAACCAAAGAAGAAATCAGGATTTGCAAAGGCAAAATCGCCCCTTGATATTCTTGGCCGAAAATCGGCGGCAGGAATTTATCCGCCAGAACAATTACCCCGAAAGATATGGGCAAAGAAATCAACATCAGAAAATACATCGATTTGGCGAAAGTTTTAGACAACAATTCCTTGGAAGCGACAAAATATCTGCAAAAAGCCGGATAAATGCTGGCCGAAAAAGCCACGGCTACAAACTGCAGGGCAAAAGTGATTTTGTAAGCCACGCTATAGAGGCCAACCGCTTTATCATTAGCCAGCTTGGACAATAACACGATATCCATCGAAGAATAAATTCTGATAAAAAATCCGGCGATGGCAAAAGGCAGAGCCAGCCGAAAGAGTTCTTTGATTATTTTTTTATCAAATCGGAAAATGGTTAGAATTTTTAATTTTATTTTCAAAAATAGCGCGGCATAAAAAAAGTTGAACAGACTGCCCAGTAGATAAGCGCCCATCAAAATTACCAAGCCCAACTGCAATTTTATAATTACCAGTCCCGCCCCCAAAACGATCAGTTGGTTTAAAATCACACCGTAGCTCTCGAATCTCAAGTTTTGGTGGCCGCGTAAAATGCCGTAAAAACTCAAGGCGAATGAATCCAAAAGCATCACAAAACCGGAAACATAAACTAATTGTTTGGTGATTTCCGGATAACCCATCAGATTGATAACCACTATTACCAAAGCATAAATTATTACCGACCCAAGAAGCTTGAGGCCCAGGACATTGGCCAGGTATTTTTGAGAATTTTTTATATCCCGGGCGCTTTCTCGAATAAGTATTTGCGTCAGACCAAAATCGAGAAACATGGCAAAAATAGTGGTAAAACTCAAAGCGAAAGAATATTTGCCGGTGTTTTCCACGCCGATGCTTCGCGCTACCAGAATAAAATATACAAAAGAAAGAATCTTTTGTATGGTTAGGGCGGCAGTAAAAAAAGTAGTATTTTTGACGAGGTTGCTGCTAGACATGCGGTTGATTATAATAAGCTAACTTTCCTTAACCAAAATAGATATTTTTCAACTCTTTATTATTTAAGATGTCTTTATTTCCCTCAAGCGCCACTTGACCATTTTCTAAAACATAAGTCCGATTGGCCAGCTCTACGGCCTGTCTGGCATTTTGTTCAACAATCATAATCGAAACACCGGTGCTACTTATTTGTTTTATAGTAACAAAAATTTCTTTCATGGCTCTTGGAGATAAACCTAGCGACGGTTCGTCTAAAAGCAATAATTGCGGGCTCTGTATTAACGCTCGGCTAATGGCCAAAAGTTGCTGTTGACCTCCCGATAGATTAGCGGTTCTTTGTTTTTGTTTTTCTTTTAAAATTGGGAATTGATTAAAAATCTTTTTTATTTTCTCAGCCACGCTTTTTCTGTCTTTAAAAATAAATGCCCCCATTTCTAAATTCTCTTTTACGGTCATATTGCCAAAAACTTGCCGACCCTGTGGAACATAGCTTATACCTAATTCAATTAGTTTGTAGGTGGGAATCTTGGTGATTTCCCGATCATTCCAGATTATTTGGCCAGCATAAATATCGCACTGGTTGAAAATGCTTTTTAGAACCGTGGATTTACCAGCCCCATTGGGTCCGATTATGGCCACTATCTCCCCTTCTTTGACTGTAATATCAACACCAAAGAGAATTTGCAGTTTTTCGTAGCCGGATTCGATTTTTTTTAGCTCCAACATGCTTTTATCTTAGCAAAATTTCTATAATTTTAAAACCCCGCCACGGGGGCGGGGCTTAGGACTAACTTATTAGTTTTGATAAGGCACGAATTGGCCGTTTTTGATTTGTTGCATCATAGAAGTCATGTGGGAGTCGCCATTACTGTCGATAGTGATGGGTCCACTGACGCCATCATAATTTTTTACCCCATACAGGTAGTTTTTTACGCCATCAGGATTATAGCCGCTACTCTTTATGGCGTTTAGTAACAGATTAGTGCCATCATAGGAATTGGCCACGGCGCTCATAATCGGCGGATCTTGATTGTAGGCGGAGATGTATTTTGTTTTGAGGTCTTTGACTTTTTGATTTTGATCATCTAGGGCGGAGGTGATAAAAATTGCTCCTTCGGCGGCGCTGTCGCCGGCTGTCACCACTTCTTTGACACCAAAATTGTCAGAGCCAATAATTTGAGCATTAATTCCCAGCTCTCTGGCTTGTTTGGCGATCAATCCCCCTTCGCTGCCATAACTTATAATCACTAATGATGTCGGATTTTTTTCTTTTATTTTTGTCAGGGCGGTTCGGAAGTCAGTCGCTTCCGGCAAGTAGGTTTCGGCATCTAAAATTTTTCCGCCGCTAGCTTCATAGGTGCTTTTAAAATTATCGAAAAAACCGACGCCGTAGTCATTGCTGGCATAAATGACGGCCACCTCTGGAGTGTTTAACTGGTGGTAAAGAAAATCGGCCAGATTAGCGCCTTGCACCGCGTCAGAAATGCAAGTCCGAAAAATATAATTGCCAGCTTGGGAGATTTTGGCAGCTGAAGCCAGCGTGGTCAGTAGGATAACCTTACTTTGTTCAGCAATGGGAGCTGTGGCCAAGACCGACCCGGAACAGCCAACCATGGTGGCTTTGACTTTATCAACACTGATTAATTTATTAAAAGCAGTGACGGCCTCGGTTTTGTCGCAAGTCTTATTATCCTCAAAAATCAATTGGATTTGTTGGCCATTTATTCCGCCGCGATCGTTCCATTCTTTGACGGCGATTTCTATACCACCCTTCATTGATCCACCCCAATTAACTAAGTCACCAGTCAGCGGCGCAATCACCCCGATTTTTATAGGCTCGGTATCTTGCGAATTAGCTTTGTTGGTGAGTGCCAAGGCATAGCCAATGATGGCGATAATCACCACCAGAGCAATTATCAGCCAGATAATTTTTGTTTTCTTTGACATGGTTCTTGGGATATTTTATTTGTCTTGAATTCAAGAATAATGAAATATGGGACTTATCGTCAATTTATATTACAGAAATTTAGTGATATTTTAGCTAATTTGACAAATATTTAGCTATATTATATAATATCTGTAAATATTTTTTACAACAATATGCTGGACAAAATTATTGATTATTTCAATTTAGAAGAAAAAGAAGCCAAAGTCTATCTGGCTGCTCTGGAATTGGGCAATTCTAAGGTCAGTGAAATAGCCAAAAAAGCCGGTTTAAATCGCATTACGGCTTATGAAATTTTGAAACGATTAAGACAAAAGGGGTTGGCCGTGAGCTTAACTAGAAATAACGTTTTGACTTTTCGGGTGATTGATCCTGAAAAAGTTATTAAGAAAATGGAAAGCAAGTTATCCTTGTCTCGGGAGCTTTTGCCGGCGCTGGTGCTACTAAAAAATAACAGCGGCAAAAAGCCGAAGATCGAGTACTTTGACGGTCGTGAAGGATTAAGGGCTTTGTGCAACGATTCCTTAAACTGTCAAGAAAAAATAATTTATGATTTGGCGGAACCCACCAATCTGTTGAAAACTATCGGCGAGGATTTTTTTAATTCTTTTGTCAGACAAAGAGTCAAAAAAGGAATAAAGGTCAAGTTGTTGCTGCCTAAAAACAAAGAGAACAAAAAATATCTCGGGGTAGTAAAAAGAGATTTAAGAGAATTAAGATTTATTGATGATGATTTGTATCCCAATGAGTTTTATATTTATGACAATAAAGTCGCCATACTCTCCTTCTCCGGCAAGATGGGAGTATTAATTGAAGACGAGGAAATCGCCAAATCAATGAAGTCCATCTGGAGATTCTTATGGAATCACTCTGACAAAAATTTTTAACTTAAAACACCCGCCAATGAGGCGGGTGTTTTAAGAATATGTGGTTTTTAACTAATTTACCTTCTCCAGATACATCGGAATAACAATATCATTATTTGTAATATCTTTGGCTACTCCAGTCACGCCACTGACTTCTTTTTTGTTGGTCAGACAGCTTTCAATACTATCTTTGGGACAAGTGGCCAAAAGGTTGACAATATCAAAACCAAAGGCGGCCACGAAGTTGGGTTCTTTGCCATATTTGGCTTTGTATCTGGTTTTGAACTGCTCGCTATTACCGGGAATAGAAAAAGCAAATTGATTGGTGTAGAAAGTCATTTTGGGAGCTTTGGCTTGCGTTTCCGGATCGGATTGGACATTAGAGACTTCAACTATCGGGATATTAAACTTTAATTCTTCTATTTTTTTCAAAATGCCCAGTGATTCGCTTGGTGGTGTTGGGACGAATAACAGAGCTTCCGGTCCAGCGTCTTTGGCCTTACTAACGATGGTGGAAAAGTCAGTCGTGTTGGGAACATATGATTCCATGAAGACTATCTTTTTGCCGGATTCATCACAGAGTTGTTTGATTTTGTCAGCCACCGATTGGGCATACTCGTCTTTTCTGTAGATGACTGCTATTTTCTTGACGTTTTTGAGCGGTGAAATGTCTGATTCAAATGATGGCGTGGCAAAATGACTGGCGTCGGTATAATATCTGAAAGCATAATCATTAGTAATATTGTTAGCCGCGCTTTGAGTGATAACCATGGGAATTTTGTCCTCTTTGGCGAGTGAGGCCAGCGGCACGCTGACAATACTAAGAGCTGTCACAAAAACATCCGGCTTTTGGAGTTTTAGTTTTTGATAGGCGGTCAAACCATCGGCGGCAGCGCCTTTGCTATCCTCATAGGTGACGGCAAGATTGGGGTGGTCTTCCAGCGCTAGATCCATGCCGTTCTTGACACTTTCGCCCCAGATGGCCGATGGGCCGCTTAGAGCCAAAATGGCTCCGATTTGGGTTTTATCATCACTGGTAGCAGCTTTATTGCCCAAGCCACAGCCGGCTAACACTACGCTTGCCATTAAGGCAACGACAATAATCAAAAATTTTGTTTTCATACGACGTTTTATTATTGTTTAGTTTTAATAAGGTATTATTTCACTATTTTTAATCTGATAAAGAATAAAATGTGCATTTTTTCTGTCATTGTTCTTATCGAAGCTAATTTCGCCGCCAGCTCCAGAGTAATTAATATTTTTTAGAGACTCTACTGCCTGACTCATGTCCATATTATTTTTTCCAGCTGCTTCGGCCAAGATATAGATGTCATCGTACATGCCGATACAGGCGTTTTGCTGGGGACAATCGGCGCCGTATTTTTCTTTGTAAGTGTCTAATAAATTTTTTACTGAAACGATATTTTCTATGGCAAAATCAGTACTAATAGCCCCATCTAAATAATTTTTATATTTTGAATTTAAATCGGCCGAATGCATAATTGCCTCATTTACTAACAAAGTTTTAGGTCGAAAATTAATTTCTTTTGCCTCCTTCAAAACTTTATCACCAGAAGTTGGGCTTTGAACGCTCATTAATAAAACATCGGGGTTAGCGTTTTTGAGTTTTAAAAGTGGGGTGCGGACATCGGTGGCATCCGTTGTAAAGCCCTCGCTTACAATTTTTACTTCCTTATTTTCAAGATTTTTTTCCAGCATCAATTTCATGCCTTTAGCGTAATCCGTTTCTTCATAGATAATCGCAATTTTTCTTAAATTATTATTAACAATATATTCTCCAAATAAGCGAGCCCCGTCAGCATCAGAAGCATAATTTCTAAAAACCGAGGGAGAAACCCCGGTCACCTTAACCGAGCTCACAACTGTGGCAATTAAGATCTGATCTGACTTTAATAAAGGCGCGATTCCTAATACTGTTCCACTACAGGCCACGGAAGAAAAAAGCTTTAGGCCGTTTACATTTGAAAGTTGTTGAAAGGCTGAAATGGCCGCTTGAGGGGCGCATTGATGGTCTTGATAATTAATTTCTATTTTGTGTCCATTTATTCCGCCTTTGGCATTTATTTCCTCTACAGCGATTTCAGCCGCTTTTTGCGCTGAGTCGCCATAAATAGCTGCTCCTCCGGTCAAAGGTAATAAAGCCCCGATTTTGATAGTTTCTTTATTGTTTTTGCTAATATTGCTCAGGCTGCAACCGGCCGTGGCCACGACAATTAACGCCAAAATGATGATGAATAGGGATTTTCTTTTCATGATTTTACTATATTATTATTATATTAACTCCCCAGATACGCCTCTAATACCAGCTTATTCTCCCTTATATCTTTGGGCTTGCCTTCGGCAATAACTTTTCCTGCGTCCATAACAATTATATAATCTGCCACCGTAAAAGTAAAATTCATATCATGTTCAATCAGTAGGACAGTCTCGCCCTGTTTTTTTAAGTCCTTTAGGATGCTTTTAATACGGTCGCGCAACACCGGATTTACTCCGGCTACCGGTTCGTCCAGGATGAGCAGCTGATGCGGATTGAGGATCGCTCGCGCTAGCTCCACCAGCCGTTTCTGTCCGTAGCTTAATTCTCCGCAAAGATGCTTGGGCGATTTATCCAAGCCAATCAGATCCAGGACATCTTGGATTTTTTTCTTTTTTTTCGAGCCGTAATAATTCAGGCCCAAAAGATTTTTGGCAAACTTCATGTCTTCATTGTCAAGAGCAATGGATAAGTTTTCTTCTATGCTTAAGTTATTAAATAAATGCGCTTGCTGGAAAACACGGGATAGGCCCAGATTGGAAATTTTGTCAGGTGATAGGTTGGTGATATTTTTTCCAGCTAAAACTATCTCGCCGCTTTCGGCTTTTAAAATGCCGGAAATTAAGTTAAAGATGGTGGTTTTACCGCTACCGTTGGGACCAATGAGCGCCGTGATTTGATTTTGGCCAATCTCAAAACTGCAGTCGTCGACCGCATGCACCCCGCCAAAATATTTTTTTAAGTGTTGAATTTTGAGCATTATTATTAATACAGCACGAATTGGCCGTCTTTTATTATTTTAATGACTATCGGCTTGATGGCATCGCCATTGCTGTCGAAAGTGGTGGAACCGGACACGCCAGAATAATCTTTTATTTTATACAAGCCGTCTTTAATGCAGGTTGAGTCCACTGTTGGGCAGCTTTCTTTAATAATTTTGGCCAAAATTATTAAAGAATCGTAGCCCTGCGCGGCAAAAATATTGGGGTCTTTACCGAATCTATTCTTATACAGATCCCAAAATTCTTGATTTGTTTCTCGTTTAAAATCAGAAGCAGCGAAGATGATGCCTTCGGCCAAGGGCCCGACCGCAGAAAGAAATTTGCTATCGGTCACTGTATTGTCAGAAATTATCTGGGCATTAATTCCCATTTCTTTTATTTGCTTAATAATAAGAGCGACCTCCGGCATTAGGGCCCCGACATAAACTACTTGAGGATTTTTTTCTTTGATTTTTATGAGCTGGGATCGAAAATCGGTGGAGTTTTTTTGATATGATTGGCGTTCGACAATGACGCCCCCGTCTTTTTGAAAGGAATCAGTGAAGGTCTTCTCACCGATTACATAAGCATCGCTTGACTGGTCGAAGATGGTAGCCGCTGTTTTATATTTTTGGGCCACAAATTCAGCCATTTTCTTTTGTTCGGTGCTTTCTAGGATGTGATTTCTAAAAATATAATCCCCTGCTTGGCTAATTGAATCGGCCGCTGAAGCCGGGGTCAAGATAATCATCTTGGCTTTTTCGGCCAGTGGGGCGATAGCCAAAGTGCTTTGAGAGCAGACCGGACCAATGATTATTTTGGCGCCCTTAATGGCGGTAGAGTTATAAGCGTTTATAGCTTCCTTGGGGTCGCATTTTTCGTCTTCAAGCAATAAGTCTATTTTAAGACCAGAGAGAGCTGTTTTTTCGTTAGCTAATACAATGCCATCTTTTATGTCATCACCCAGGGAAGCCATGTTTCCGCTAAGCGGCAGAATTACGCCGATTTTTATTGTTTGATTTTGGTGAAGTTTTTTGCTGGAGACAAAAATTGCAACTGCAATAATCGCCAGCACAATGATAATTACTATGAGCCAAAATTTTGTCTTCATAAAATTTTGTATTTTAGTTATTCCAATTTAACTTTGCCAAAAAAACCCGTTGGTTTGAAGATCAAGATTAGTATAAGGATTAGGGCATAAATTATCTGTCGGGCCGGGCCGACAATCGACGAAGGAAAACCGATGAACCTCAGTGGTTCCGGCAATAAGATCAAAATAATCGCGGCAATAATTGTGCCCCTCAGCGAAGCCAGGCCGGCAATAATTACAATAGCCAAAACAGGAATCAACTGCATGATAGTAAATGAGGAGGGATCGATAAAAGTAACATAATGCGCGTACAAACTACCGGCAATACCGGCAAAAAAAGCCGAGGTCGCCAAAGAATAACTTTTTAGCTTGAAAGTATTTTTGCCCAGCACTTGCGCGGCCAACTCATCATCTCGGACAGCTTGAAGCGCTTTGCCAAATGGCGATCGGGTAATTTGTTTGATTATTAGGTAAGTAATGAGCGCAATAGCTATGGTCAAAAATAAAAAATTAAAATTACTACTGAAGTCCAGGCCGAATAAATTCGGTTTGGGTATGCCGGGTAGTCCCAGCGGTCCGCGAGTCAAATCAGTCCAATTGAGAGCCACGGCATAAACTACAAAAGTAAAGCCCATGGTAGCCAGAGCCAGATAGTCCCCTTTCAGCTTGTGGGTGGGTATGGCCAGTAGATGGCCGAAAGCCATAGCCAACAAGCAGGCGCATAAAATACAAAGCCAAAAGGGGCAGCCAGCTAGAGCCAGCAAGGCCGAAGTATAAGCGCCGATGGCATAGAAAGCGATATGGCCGAGATTAAGCAAACCGGAAAAACCCATGGCCAATTGCAAAGACATGGCCAGAATGAGATAGATGCCGATTAAAATTAGGAGATGAATAATATAAGCAGAAAGCATAGATTATTTTCTTTTAAGACCTAGGATGCCATGAGGCATGAAAAGCAAAAAAATAAATAAGATTACAAAAGCGATGGCGTCCTTGTAGCCCGAAGGTAAATACCAGATGCCAAAATTTTCAGCCAAGCCCAACAAAAAAGAGCCCAAAACGGCTCCAGGTACGCTGCCGATACCGCCGATAATGGCGGCGGTAAAACCCTTGATCACCAGATTGGTACCCATGGTCGGCTCCAGATTTTGCTCCAGCCCGATCAGTATGCCGCCAATGCCGGCAATGGCCGAGCCGATAATAAAACTCCAAGAATAAATTTTTTCAGCCGGTATGCCCACCACTTCGGCTACTTCTTTGTTGTCTGAGACGGCTCTCATAGCCTTGCCTAGGCGGGTGGTTTTCATCAGTAGGAATAATAGGACAAATAAGACCAGGGCGACGGCGATAATAACTATTTGCAAGGGAGTGATGACGGCGCCAAAAAATTGCCAGCCTTCGGCTATCTCAATGAAGTCAATGGTTTTGACGTCAGCGCCGAAGAACATCAAGATCAGCGATTCCAATAGAATCAAAACAGCAAAGCCGGTGACCAGCAGGATCACCGGACTGGTTTTTCTATTTCTAAGCGGCTTATAGACTATTAGATTAATCAACCAGCCCAAAAAGGCGGCGAAGGCCACGGCCAAAATAATCGCCAGCCAGAAATTAACGCCAAGATTAGAAAATAGCAGATAGGCAATATAGACAGAAAAAGTGACAACAGCGCCGTGGGCAAAATGAATGAATTTGCAGGTGGAATAAATCAGTGAAAAGCCGGAAGCGACCAGCGCGTAGATGGCGCCGGCAATTAAGCCGTTAATTAACAATTGTAAAAACATTTACGACTAGTTGTTTATTAATTCAATCTTCTTATTTATACCATAATTTGGCTTTTAAAACAACAAAATCGGCGCATTTAAGCCGATTTTGATAATTACGCTTGATGATTTTAACTAATCTTTTTTGGCCAGAACCTCTTCCCAATAGGGATCGGTGATTGATTTTAATTCCGCGTCAAATTCATAGATTTCTTCATGATATTTTTCGTCGTTAAGAGCGGCGGCCGCAGCCTCGTCTTCGGGCAAAACATGGCAGGCTCGGGCAATATCCATAAACTCCCGATGATGGTCTCTGATCAGGCAGGGCCGCAATAAATTTGCGCCCGGCTTGTCTTTTTTAAGATATTTTTCTTGCCAGTCGCGTCCTTTGACGAAGAAGTCAGAAAACAGCGCATCAGCGATCTTTTTGCCCTCGCCATAAACCTTTCTGACATTGTCTTTGTAGTAGGGAATGAAAACGCAAGGCATGATATTAGCATTCCAGTCGATATAAAAATAACTTTTACCGCAAGAAATACAACCCTCGCTCATCTCCGCGCTATTCCAGAAATCGGCCACAAACCAATTTTTTTCTCTGATGAGCTGGCGCCATTTTTTATACAATTCAAATCGGGCACCAGGACTAAGCATTAACTTGGTGTTAAATTCACGACCAATGGGCATATATTGGAACATCCACATGTAACTGGCTCCCTGCTGGTCAAAATAATAGGTATAAAAATCGTCATTTAAAAGCAATTTGGCGTTTTTGCTGGTAGCCGTAACCGAAACCCCAAAAGGCGCCTGGGCCTGACGTAAATTTGCCAAAGACTTAAGAACGACCTGGTGAATTCCCGCTCCCCGGCGTTCGTCTGTTTCCTTTTCTAGCCCCTCAACGGAAACCGCTGGCGTAATATTGCCTAATTCTGCCATCTGTTTGGCAACGTCTTCGGTAATCAGCGTGCCATTAGTGTACATCAAGAAAAAGCTGTCCGGCCAAGCTTTAGGCAAATCCAAAATATTTTTACCCTCGCTCTGATACATCAGCGGCTCGCCGCCGGAAATGACAAAAAATCTCATGCCCATCTCGTCATGGAACTCATGCATCATTTTGTCAATCAGGCTCCATTCCAAGGTTTCGCTGTTGTCGGCGCCGGAAGAGGCATAACAGCCAATGCATTTCAAATTGCATTTCTTGGTCGGACTGATTACCACCAACGGCGGTGGCGTGGTGCCGTATTTTTCTTTGTAAACTTTAACGATTTTTAATCTTTCATCGTTATCGATCATTGCTCCTTTGACCAGGGTTTCGACGGCGCGAGTGGCAAATCGTTTGGAAATAACTCCGCGATTAATGTTTTTCACGGCAGTCACCAGTAATGATTTAACGCCGTAATAACGATCCAACCGCACTTCCCTAGAAAATTTCTTCTCATCGGTGACCATGGCTTTGTAAAGCTGCTTGTCGATTTGTTTGGTGACAAGATACCGGGTTAACCGGTTGCTCATCGCCAATTGGCCCAGCTTGATGATCAGATCCTCTTTTTTCATAGGTTTTACTCTTTTATAATGGCGGCGGCCAAGCTGATATTACTCGACTTAAGCTGCCGTTTTTATTTATTAGGTTATCTCTTATTATATTACAAATTATTTTATAAATAAACAGCCTGAAAGTCAAATTAAAAAACAAAAGAATAGCTGGTAAACTGCCATTCTTTTGTTTCTGATTAAATTATGGCTTTTCCGCCCAAAACTGGGAGACTAGGAATCGAACCTAGATTAAAGGCTTCAAAGGCCTCTGTCCTACCATTAGACGATCTCCCAATTCTGGGCGGAATTAGCGACGGCCACCGCCTTTGATTTATAAACCAACCCGAAGGCTTTGGTAATTAATGGCCGTGCTTATACTTCCCTACTCTTTCGTTTTTCACCACCCGCTTCATCTTTTTGGTTTTCCACTTCAATTTGGGAACCTTGACTCTCGGGTCGCGTTTTTTCTTTTTTGGCATAAAATTTAAATTTAAAAATCCTCTCTTTTTGAGACGAAAATATATTATAACAAATATTTTTTATTTAAGCAAATCCTTAAGATCTTAGATATCTGCCCAAAGCCAGCGAACTGCTGATGATGTTTAAAATCGTGATGCCCACCAGTTGCAGACCGAAAATTATCAAGAAATGTTCATTGAAATATTTCGTCACATCAAAATCAACGCCTTCAAAAAAACTGGCCAAATGCGGCTGCAGGAGCGCCAGAAAAGAATAAGTGACTATTATCGCCAGCAGACAAGCCAGGATGCCTGAAAAAATGTTTTCTAGGATAAACGGCGATCGCACAAACCAATTACTGGCTCCAACCAGTTTCATAATGCCGACTTCGTTACGATGGGTAAAGATAGCGATGCGCACCGTATTAAAGACGATTAACGCGGCAATAATCACAAAAATAATACTGATAACCAGTCCGCCCCGCCTGATATTATTGGCAATGGTATTAATTCGATTGATCACCAATTGATGGTCGTTGTAGTTTTTTTCCTCGACTAGTTCGCTGTAAGCGGGATTATCAATGGCTTTCAAAACCTCCGGATAGCTTTCCAGGTCTTTGGCTTTTATGATCAGTGTCGCCCCTAGTGGATTGCCGGCCAGTTCGTCCAAGGTCTCTTTGATAACGGGGTCGTTTTCGTGCTTTGCTTTAAATTCTTTCAAATTGTCTTCTGGCGAATGATAAATAATTTCCTTGACTTGCGGCAGTGTCTCTAGATGATTTTTAACTTCGTTGATTTTGTCTTCCTTTACGTCGCGCTTGAAATAAACCGAAACATCGACTCTATCTTTGACCGCCACAATCGCCGAATCGGAAATGGCGTTGATAATCACCAAAAAATTAATCGATAAAAAAGTCAAAGAAATAATAAAAATCGTGGCCAAGGAGAGCCAAATATTGCGCCAGAAAGACTGCAGGGCAAAAATAACGCTTCTTTTAATGGCTACTAAAAACATATTTTATTAAATTATGTATTTGCCGACTTTTTGATCTTGAATTATCGACCCCTCCTCCAAAGTAATCACTCTTCTTTTCAGGGAGTTGACTATTTCTTTGTTGTGAGTGACCAAAACTATCGTGGTGCCGAATTCATTAATTTTTATCAGTAAGTCGATAATATCTTTGGAATTGAGGGCGTCCAGGTTGCCAGTCGGCTCATCGGCCAGAAGAATTTTCGGCCGGTGCACCAGGGCCCTGGCGATAGCCACCCGCTGTCTCTCACCGCCAGACAGTTGGTGAGGATAGCGATTTCTTTTTTCTTCTAAATCCACTATTTTTAGAACTTGGGGCACCACTTTGTTAATGCGGCTTTTGGTGCCGCCCGAGACCTGCAGGGCAAAAGCCACGTTTTCAAAAACAGTTTTTTTGGGCAATAATTTAAAATCCTGAAAAACCACCCCGATTTGCCGCCTTAGCAAAGGAATCTGCCGATTTCTGATGTGAGTGATATCCCAGCCACCAATGATGATTTTGCCTTCGTCCGGAGCAATTTCGGCGATTAGCAACCTGACCACTGTGGTCTTGCCCGAGCCTGACTGACCGACAATCGAAACAAACTCCCCCGGCTCTATATGCAAATTGATGTTTTTTAGAGCCACGGTGTTGGGAGGAAATTTTTTGGTAACACTAGCTAAACGAATCATAGTTCCTGAAAAGGGGTTATTTTCACTCTGATTAAGCCCAAGCCTGGTGCTGCCAGCTTGGCAAAAGCGTTTTTGGATAAATCAACAATCCGATTTTGACAAGTACCCATTTTTTTGATCTCTTGTTCGCTCCACTGGTTGCATTCTTTGGGGCCATAATCTTTTATAGTCACCACCACCTCTTTTTTATTATCCAGGTTGGTGACCTTGATTTTGGTGTTTTGGGCAAAATCCCGGCTGGCGGCTATTAGTTCATTGCGATATTTATTGTGAACATACCAAGAAGCGTTGCCTTCCAGAGCCGGCTCATTAAACACGGCCAGCATGATTGATTTTTTGGGCAAAACAAAAGAAAGAGTTTTGTTGATGGTGTCTCGGGAGGTTTCTATTTTTTTGAAAGAAAGTTCCGACCAGTCATAGTAATAAATTTCTTTATACTGGTTGTCTTCCTGGTAGCTAACGGTGACTGTCGGCTGTTTGCTAAAAGGATTTTCGGCGGCAGCAATAATTTTTATCGAATAGAGGTCGCTGGCCGGGATCAACTCTTGAGGATAGGAAAAAAATTGGTTGATCTCGTCTTTTTTTACCAAAACAGTCATTTTTATGAGCGTTCTTTCCGCGATCGACCCGGCGCTTAAATTTATGGCCAATTCTCTAGCTGACGAAGTTAAGTTATAATTTTCATTTAGCGGATATTCAACCGACCTTAGATAAAAAAAATCGCTGGCCCGAGCCGGTGGGCTCGAAAACAACAAAAGCGACGATGATAACAAAAAAAAGCCAGCCGCCAAAACAATTTTTTTATTAACCAAGGGTATTGTCATTTTTTTTAATTAAAGTTAAGATGAATTATAATTACAGGCTGATTCTGCTGGCAGAAAAGTCTCCAGCGGCCCAAGCTAAGCGAGATTAGTTAAGCGGCTTAATGTCTCCTTCCCAAGGAGATGAGGCGGGTTCGACTCCCGCATCTCGCTCTGCAGCTCAAGCTGTCTGCCGACCTAGCTCAATTGGTAGAGCAACGGTATCGTAAACCCAGTTAAATTTATGCCTATGTAGCTCAATTGGTAGAGCAACGGTATCGTAAACCGTAGGTTGTCGGTTCGATTCCGACCATAGGCTCAAATAAATATTTAGCAGGGTAAACCGCAGGTTGTGGGTTCGATTCCCACGGTCGGCTTTGGCTGGTATTATTTTATAAATTTCTTGATTTTCGCCCCGTCTAGCAATTCTTTGATATACTCATCCACATCAACTCTAATCAATACTTGTCGTGCCTTAACGCTCTCTTTACCATTGTCTGGATTAATCATCTTTTGTTCCACCTTTACCACATGATAACCTAGCCGATTTTTGATGACTTTTTCATAAACAGCGCCTGCTGGTAAAGAAAAGAGGGCTGTTTCTAACTCTGGCGACACCTCGCCTTTTACTATCCAGCCCATTTCGCCGCCGGTATAAACACCCAGTTCGTCCTCGGTAAACTTTTGGGCTAATTTCTCAAAATCAACCTGCGGCTTCAGGGCTTCGACCAATATTTCATTGGCTCTGTTTTTTGCTTTCTGGTTAATTTTTAAACTCTCATCTTGAGTGATTGCTTCTTGCAAATTCTCCCTGGCTACCACAAAAGCCAATATTTTGTCTTTGAAATTTTGTAAATCCAGGCCATAAAGATCTTTGATTAATTTGTTGGCTTGCTGCTGGCTACCGGCCTGTTTGACAAAATCTTTTATGCGGCTGGTTAGCTCTTGATCAGTGACGCTCCTGTTATACCTCGACAATTCTCTGTCAATCAACTTTCCCGCCGCCAGCCGATAAAAAACTTTTTCTCGAAGGCTTTGGCCATAGACAAAAGATCCGTCGATGCCTTCTCTTTGTTTGGTTAAAGCTAGATTTAGCGATTTTAAATCATCCCAATAATCGGCTAGGCCGATTGCTTCCCTGTTTACCGTTCCGGCCGGCAGGTTAATAATTCTGGCCAGCTGGTAACTGAATTTATCTTGCCAACCGAACCGATAAGCGCCCCAGATATCGGCCAAACCCACTATTATAAGAACCAGGATAAAAATGATAAATAATTTCAAAAAAACAAAATTTTTGGGTGGCTGTTGATTCCGGCCGTCTTTTTTGGACACAAACTTGCTAGGATCTTTGGCCAAAGCCATTAAAACCAAACGGCTCAAGCTTTTTGATTTTTTGGGCTTCAAGTTGGCCGGCTTTTTGCTGGTTTTATTTATTTCTTCCAAAACATAGCCCTTAAGCTCTTCTTTTCTATTGGTTGCGTGGGTTTTTTTTCTGGTCATTTTTTATTATTTTTAAAAAAATATTGCCACCATTTTTGAGGATTGCTTTGTTCTTGGCCCGATCCGCGCTCAATGATTGTTTTATTTGGCAGTTCAATTTTTTGCTCGGCGGTAGTTTTTTCATCATGAAGAACCAAAACCACCTTTTCCCCGGATTTTTGCAGACCCAGTTTTAATCTGGCCTCTTTTTCCAGTTGATTTTCTTCGGACCAATTGGCGATAGAATTGCTGATTTGGCCTTTCTCTCTTTCTAATTGCTCAATTTGATTTTCCAAATCGCCTATTTGTTTGTCCAGTCGATAACGATTTACTGCCTCTTTTACCAAGCCAATCAAAAACAACAATAATAAAATCAAACTAACGGCAATTACCGTCTTGCGGCTAAAAATCCGTTTCTTGTTTTTTTTGAGCTCTGACATCAATATTATAACACAAGATTTATTTATTCGGCAATCAACTTATCAAATTCTTCCGCTCCTAATTTTGATTTGATTTTTTCCAAATCCTTGAAAGCGTCCTGACTTTGCTTTATGGCCTCTTCCTGCTGGAGTAAAATCGCCGTCACCACCAGTTCCGGTTTTTTGACTGATGGGATTTTAAACTTGATCCTTTTGCTGCCCAGCAGGCTGAAATAAATATCCCCCTGATGGAATAAATAATTTTTAATACCTTTTTTCCGGCAACTGACGTTTTCAACCTTATCGTACAAAATCGGCGATATTTGCCGATTCATCAAGCCCCTTTGATCAATATCAATCATTCGAATATTGGTCAAAATAAAAGCGTTAAAAAAATGCAACCAATAAATTCTCAAAAATAAAAAGACGGCCAGAACAATTAAGATGGCAAAAATCGTGATTCCCAGTTTGCCCTGCCTAAACAAAGGGTAGAGCAGAAAAAAGTCAAAAATTACCAAGAACGCGGCCAAAGTCAACGGCCAAAACCAAAACCAATAGGAACGTCTGATGATTTTGTTGATTTTTTCACTTTCGAGTAAATCAAAACCCCAGGGTAAACGTTTAGGCATATTTTATTTTTTTAACATCTTTTTTAAGAATAAAATAATGTTTCACTCCCTCAATCATTAGTATTCCCACCAGCGCCAAAACGATTACTACCAGCCATTCCCAATAACCCAGAGCGACTGTGTGAAAAATTCGTTGCAGCCAGGGCAGATAGACAACCAAAAGCAAAGTTGCAAAAGAGACAAAAATGGCGCCGAGTAAAAATTTATTTTTGAAAGGATTTTGGGTGAAGATAGAGTGCCTCAAACTCCTGACGCTGAAAGCGTAAAGCAAAGAATCACAACCCAAGGCGACGAAAATAACAGTCCTAATATAATCCAAATCAAAAGACAATTTTAGCAGAATTAGAAACAACCCGAGCAGCATTAAGTCGGTAATAATGCCGATAACAAAAATTATAATTTTCATTTCTCGGTTTAAGATTGGTTCCTTTCTGTTTAGTGGCGCTTCTTGCATCACTCCCGGCTCGCCCTTTTCCATGGTCATGGCAATATTGGGCAAGCCGTCATTAATTAAATTGATCCACAAAATTTGCGTTGCCAGTATCGGCATCGGCAAACCCAAAAGCAAGCTGGCTGAGACCAGAATAATTTCTGAAAAACTGTCGCATAACAAGTAAAGGATCACCTTGCGAATATTGTCAAAAATTATTCTGCCTTGTTCTACCGCCGCCACGATAACTTTAAAATTATTATCCAAAAGAATGATGTCGGCGGTTTCTTTGGTCACATCGGTGCCGTCTCCCAAAGAAATACCAATATCGGCCGCCTTCAAGGCCGGGGCGTCGTTAACGCCGTCGCCGGTCATGGCCACCACCTCGCCTTTAGCCTGCCAGGCATTGACAATTCTCAGCTTATGCCGCGGTTCAACTCGGGCGTAAATATCAATTTCTTTTATGTTTTTTATTAACTCCTTATCGCTCCAGCGGTCCAAGTCTTCGCCGTCAACAACCTTGTGATTGTTTTTGATCCCCAATTCCTCAAAAATTGCCCTGGCCGTCAGACGGTGGTCGCCAGTAACAATAATCGGCCTGATGCCCGCTTGGTGGCAGAGACGCATTGCCTCTCTGGCTTCCGGCCTTAGCGGATCCTTTAGCGCGACAAAACCCAAAAAAACCAAATCTTTCAAAGCGGTTTCCAGACCAGAAAAACTTTTGTCGGTCTTATAAGCCAAGGCCAGTAAACGCAAACCCTTTTGGGTCAATTTTTCGTATTTGTTTTTCAGATAATCTAGTTGCTTTTTGTCCAGAGTTTTCTCGCCGTCATCGACCAAAATTTGTCCGCAAAACTGCAGAATTTTTTCCGGAGCCCCTTTGGCGAAAATATACTGGCGATTTTCATCCCGATGCTGATGCAAAGTGGCCATGTATTTTTTCTCCGAATCAAAGGGGATCTCGGCTAGCTTTAGATATTCTTGATCAAGTTTCTTTTTGTCCAGCCCCGATTCGATGGCGGCAACAAGCAAGGCCTTCTCCGTCGGATCGCCAATGATTTTCAGTTCTTCCAGTCCGGCGTCGGGATTTTCGATAACCGCGCTACTGCACAAAACAAAAGTTTTGGAAATCAAATCATGAATCTTTTCCAGTTTAGCTTCCCGGTTTTTTTGCAAAACCAAGTATTCTCTTTCGGCAGTGATAATTTTGGACACCTGCATCTTTCCTTCGGTGAGTGTGCCGGTTTTGTCGGTACAAATTATGGAAACGCTGCCCAGGGTCTCGGCGGCCAGAAGCTTTCTTACCAGAGCTTGTCGTTTCAAAATAAACTGCATCCCTATGGTCAAAATAATGGTAATGGCCACTATCAAACCTTCGGGAATTGCCGCCACCGCCAAGGCGACGGCCGTGACAAAAATTTCTATCGGTTCTCTCCGGTTAATAATCCCGATAATGAAAATAAAAACGCATAAAATTCCAATGCCAATAGTTAAGGCCCTGGTAAACCCGCTTAGCTGTTTTTGCAGTGGCGTTTTTTCTTCCTTGGTTTCTTTGATCAGTTTGGTGATTTTGCCAATTTCTGTGTTTATGCCGGTAGCGCAGACCACCGCTTGGCCCCGGCCCCTGGCTGTTATGGTTCCCATATAAACCATATTTTCCCTGTCGCCCAAAATCGTGCCTTTATCCAAGAGCTGATCTGTTTTTGAAGAAGGATCTGCTTCACCGGTGAGACTGGCCTCGACCAGCGCCAAATTCTCGGCCAAAATCACTCTGGCATCGGCCGGCACCTTATCGCCGGCTTTTAACAAAATCACATCGCCTCTAACCAGCTCCGTTGAATCCAGTTCTATTATCCGGCCATCTCTCTTTACCCTGGCTTGCTGCCGGACCATTTTTTTCAGATGGCTAATCGCCCTGTCGGCCTTGTTCTCCTGCCAGAAACCGAACGATGTATTTATTAAAACAGCAAAAAAAATCACTCCCGCATCGGTAAAATGGCTTAAAAGCAAAGAAATCACCCCGGCGGCCAACAAAATATAAACCATGGGTGATTTGAGCTGGTTCAACAGAATAATAGCCCAGGAAAGCGACGTTTCCGGCGGCAATTCGTTTTTTTTATAAATTTTTTGTCTCTCTAAAGCTTCTTTGGTGGTCAGGCCGTGCTCTGAAGTTTTCAAAAATTTAAAGCACTGCTTGATTTCCAAAGCATGCCAAAGCTTTTCTGTTTTTGGAGGCATAACTAAAGTCTAATTCCATCTTTATTATAACATAAAATCAACGCCATAACATTATTATTGCCAAATCGGTTGTTTTTTGCTAAAATATTTTAGTTGATTCTTGATTAGGGGCGTTAGCTTCCGCCTTGGCTCGGCGAGACAGGCAGCTGGTAGAAATGAGAATAATTTGTGATAGACAACTAAATATTGGGGGCGTTAGCTCAGCTGGTAGAGCAACAGCCTTTTAAGCTGATGGTCACAGGTTCGAATCCTGTACGCCCCATTAATTTTAAAACAGGAACCAGGGTTCCTGTTTTAAAATTACCTGAATATTTTACTTCTCAAAAAAATTGAAATTGGCTGCTCTTTCAGTGTATAAACTGTTAAAAAATAGTGTTTGCTAAAACATCCTTTATTGGCTAAAATACACTCGTTAACTTTTAGCCGATGAACCCCCTTAAAAACCTGCTTTTAGATCACCAAATTTTTGACAAAAAATTACGGCCGAAAACGGCTGCTAATTTAAATTACGAAGATTATTACTCCAAAAGACTAAGGACCATTAGACGGGAGCGTCTACCCAACCCTTCAGAATATTTAAATTATTAGGCTATGCCAGAACTTGAAAACAGCTCCAGCGGCAAACTGCCCCCGCAAAATTTGGAAGCCGAACAATCGCTTTTGGGCGCTTTGCTGATAGACAAAGATTCCATTATTAAGGTGGCTGATTTATTATCAGCCGACGATTTTTATCAGGACAATCACTCTCTGATCTATGAAACAATTTTGGAACTGTTCGAAAAAAGAGAAGCTATCGACATTTTAAGCCTCACCAGCCGCCTCGAAGAAAAAAAGCTCTTGCAGCAAATCGGCGGCCGCAGCTACCTGATTAGTCTGACCAATCAAGTCCCCTCCTCCGCTCATGTAGCTTCTTATGCCCAAATCATTCAGAAAAAAGCCACCTTAAGAAGACTCATCGCCGCCGCCAACAATATTTTAGAGCTTGGCTACCACGAAGAACGCGAGGTAAACGAAATATTGGACAAAGCCGAACAATCGGTTTTTAGTGTTTCGCAAAAATACCTCAAAGAAAAATTCACGGCCATTAAGGAAGTGCTCTCCGAAGCCTTCGAACGTATCGACGAGCTCCACCGTGAAAAAGGCAAACTACGAGGACTGGCCACCGGCTTCGGCGATTTGGACAGCCTGCTGGGCGGTTTGCAAAAATCCGATTTGGTCATTTTGGCCGCCAGGCCATCGGTGGGTAAAACTTCCCTGGCTTTGGACATCGCCAGGAATGCGGCGGTCAAATATAAAAAATCAGTCGGTATTTTTTCGTTGGAAATGTCCAAGGAACAGCTCGTGGACAGATTGATCTGCGCCGAAGCTGGCATTGGCTTGTGGAAAATGCGCACCGGCCGGCTCTCGGAAAGCGGCGATGATTTCCCGCGTATCGGCCACGCCATGAGCGAACTGGCTGAAAGCCAAATCTACATCGATGATTTTGCCAATACTAACGTAATGGAGTTAAGGACCAAGGCCCGCCGCTTGCAGCTGGAACACGGCCTGGATTTGATAATTCTCGATTATCTGCAACTGATGGAAGGCGCCACCGGCCGCTACGGTGACAATCGTGTCCAGGAAATAGCCGAGATATCCAGATCGCTCAAGGGCATCGCCAGGGAGCTTAACGTGCCAGTCCTGGCCTTGTCTCAATTGTCCCGCGCCGTCGAGATGAACAAGCCGGCTATTCCTAAATTGTCCCATTTAAGGGAGTCGGGTTCTATAGAGCAAGACGCTGATGTGGTGATGTTTATCTACCGCAAAGCCGCCGATCGCGGCTATGATATCAACTCTCTAAGCGAAGAAGAAAAGCACTTGGCGGAGATTCATGTGGCCAAACATCGCAACGGCCCAACCGGTTTGATCTATTTGTTTTTCGACGAAGACCGGGTCAGCTTCAAAAATTTAGAAACCAAGTTAAATGCCGGTCAAAATTTTTAACAGCCAATTAAAATAATTTTTATGTTCAATAAACTCAAACAAATCCAGGATTTCAAAAATCAAGCCGGCCAGATCAAACAGGCTCTGGCGCAAGAAACCATCGAAGGCAGCGGCGGCTGTGGCAAAGTAAAGATATTAATGGATGGCAACCAGGAAGTAAAAAAAGTGGAGATTAGTGAAGAATTTTTAACCGACAAAGAAAAATTGGAGGCGGCTATTGCCGAAGCGGTTGGCGACGCCATCAAAAAAGTCCAGCGTGTTATGGCCCAGAAGATGAGTCAGCTGGGCGGTCTGAATTTGCCGGGATTCTAGGCAGCCTTAATAAAAAAAGCAGCTCCGCGAGTTGTGTTTATGCGACAGCACAACTCTACGGAGCTTTGCAGGAGGAAAAGCCATGAGACTGGGAGGGCTCACGGACTTCTCGGTGGTGGTCAAGATCGGATTCGATCAAAACCTCCTTGGTGATAGACTATTCCGGTGTCAGCCAGAGCCGGTGTTACCTTACCTGGGCTGTTTGGGCGAAATCCTTGCGGATCTCGCCATCTGTGACTGAATCGAACTCTCTCTGCTACGGACACGACCTGGCTGACACCGGAAGATCTGGGTCGAATGTACTTACTTAAAAGATAACAAGCTATAAATAACTTGTCAAGTGAAAATCCGATCATGAACTATCCCAAGTCAATTCAAAATTTAATCAATCAGTTTGCCAAACTCCCCAGTATCGGCCCCAAAACCGCCGAACGGCTGGTTTTTTATTTGCTGAAAAAATCGGAAACCGAACTGCGTCAATTCGGGGAAGCCATCGAACAAGCGAAAAATAATGTCAAAATCTGTGCTGTCTGCTTCAATTTCGCCGAAACCAATCCCTGCCAAATCTGTTCTAATCCCCATCGCGATCAACAAATCATCTGTGTCGTCTCTAAGCCGCAAGACATTATCGCGCTAGAAAAAACCGGCTCCTATTCCGGCGTTTATCATGTTTTGGGCGGAAATATTAATACCTTAGACAACCTCGGCCCGGCAGAAATAAGAACTAGTGAATTGGTAAGTAGAATAAAAAAACAAGGAGCCAAAGAAATCATCTTGGCTCTCAACCCCGATCTCGAAGGCGAAACCACTTCGCTTTATTTAATAAAACTAATCAAACAACTCGCGCCAAAAAAAATCACCCGCCTGGGGCGCGGCTTGCCAATGGGAGCCGACCTGGAATATGCCGATGAGATCACCCTGGAAAACGCCTTAAAAGCCAGACAAATATTGTAATAAAAAAATCGACCCCGCACCTAGTAGCTTGTTAGCTTTCGGTGCGGGGTACGCTATGATACTTAGACTATACTAATAGTAGGTTCCCCTACCTTTTGCCAGACGAATGTGCATAATAGCCCTCCTTTCTGCCAGTGGGCCTTCCTACCCACAGGACGTTTGTACAAATGCGTTAGGCGGCGGTCGCGGCGGCGGTCGCGTAAAATTCGTAACAACCGTCGAGCCTTTCCCCCCGACCCATGAAATACATATATGGGTTGTTGGTACCAGTGCGGTAGCCCAATGGTTCGCACGTCCCTTGATCGAGGACGGTTTCCATGGTTCCGTTTACCTCGACCAGAATGAAGCGGCTCAAGGTGGCGTTGGGGATGGCATGTGGTTCCTGTGGCTCGATGACGTACACCACGAATTTCCCTTTCGCGTTAAGCGCGCTCGCCGGTTTGCGTATTTCGAGCGGTAAATCCATCGAGCAGTTGCGCAACCGGCGGATGACCTCCGCAGCCGGTAGACGACAGGTCTCGCGGCTGCACATATTTACCAACTGAAGACGAAACATGTGGATCACTCCTCATGTAGCGCTAGCCCTATTGCCAGCGACTGTCGCTGTCAGTGACAGGTACAGTATTTAGGGGATAATTAGTCTTTATGCCATAAATACTACACCTGTCTTCAAAGTACTGTTTTATAATATATCATATATATAAAATTTTGTCAAATATATTTATTAATAATAAATGTAAATATTAATAAATATATCTAAAATTAAATAAAATATATTTATCTAAACAAAACACACCCGACTTTTTAATCGGGTGTGTTTGAAAAAATAATTTATATTTTTACTATCTCCACTTCTGTCAGCCGCTGCCGGTGGCCAAACTTCTTGGCTTGTCTGGTTTTGGGCTTATACTTAACGCCCGTTACCTTTTTGGTCCTGCCTTCGCCAACAATTTTAACCTTTGCTTTCTGCTCCAAAAAAGGGTTGCCGAGCTGCAAATTATCGCCATCAGCCAAAAGCAAAACGTCCAAATCCGCCTCGGCGCCAACGGCTGTTCTGATTTTTTCCACTTTAATTTTATCTTTTTCTTTCACTAAATATTGTTTGCCACCCGTCTTTATTACCGCGATTTTCATAAAAATCCAAATTATAATTAATAAAAATCTTTCTCCAGCTTACACTTATTTTGTCAAAATGTCAAATAGCCATTAAAGCTCTATTTTTACCTCGGCGCCAATCTTCAGATGATTTTTCTCCGCCCAGCCGGCATTGACTTCCAGCGCATGATTTACCAATTCCGGCGCTTGATAATATACGGCTTTGGCTCCCTTCTCCGGCGGCAATAAATTTTTCTCCCAACCGACCACCTTGTCGTCCCTGATCCAAATGATGTCTAAGGGGAAACGCATGCCATTCATCCAAAAATACGGACGATTATAACTGTCAAAAACAAACAGCAGGCCCTCGTCGTCAGCCATGCTGGCCAGGCCGGACAGGCCTTTTTCTCTTTCGGCGGCGGTTATGGCCAGGCCCACTCTAATCTTCTCCTGGCCAATTATTATGGTTTTCAGGCCATCTTTTTCCCAAAAACCACGACCGCTCAACGCGGCCGCCGTCAGACCGCCGGCGAAAACAAAAATTAGAAATAAAAAAAGTAGTGTTTTTTTATTCATCGGTTCTGCTGGAGTTGTTCTGATTTTTCAGAGCGAAAAAAACAATTAAAGCCAGCATCAAAAGCACCATCACTGCTAGGCCGACCAGCTTGCCAAGGCCATGAAAAACGATAGCCAAAGAGCCAAAAACCAGAGAAATCAAAATAAGCAGCAAAACGGCGCTGGTCTGCGACAAGCCCAGATCCAGCAACCGGAAATGTAAATGTTTTTTGTCGGCATGCGAAAAGGGCGACTCTTTCCTTAGGAGACGCCAAATCACCACGGCCAAAACATCCAGCGCCGGCAAGCCCAAAACCAACAGGGTGGTGGCGATTTTCGAGCCGGAAATGATTGAGAGTACGGCCAGAATAAAGCCCAAAAAAACGCTACCGCCCTCGCCCATAAAAATTTTGGCCGGGTGCCAATTAAAAACCAAAAAACCGGCCGTGGCCCCCAAAATAATCAGCGACCAGATGCCCGTGGCCGACATAGGCACGTCCCAATCCAAACTCAAAAGAAAAATAATAACGCTGGCAATGGCGGCGATGCCCGAAGCCAAACCATCCAAGCCGTCCAAAAATTTGGTGGTGTACATCATGCCCATCAGCCAAAAAAAAGAAATGATCATTCCTATCGCCGGCGCCAGATAAATTATGGCGTTGGCCGGCCCGCCTAAGGGATTGGTGATGTAATTAATTTTAATGCCCAAAAATAAAACCAACAAAGCGGCGGCCACTGGCCAAATAACCTGTTGCCAGGGTTTTAGTTGATATTTATCATCAAGCCAGCCACCGATCATCAGCAGGGTTCCAGCCGCCAAAACACCAAAAATAAATTGGTCGGGAATTTTGGCGAAATTGGCCAGGTGGAAAAATCTAAAGACAAACAATACCGCAAAAGAAGCGATAAAAATCGCCAAACCTCCCAAAAGAGGTATTGGCTGGCGATGAATTTTTCTGTCAGCCGTTGGTTTGTCAATCACCTTGAACTTCAGGGCCAGCTTTATAATCAGAGGCACCAAAAAAAATGACAGCAAAAAACTGGCCAAAATTGCCACTAAATAAATAGCCAAATCATCAATCATAGTTAATCGATTATAGTTGACCGCTCTTGATCTTTTGCCTGATTTTTAACATCAAGCTTAAATAAAAATTCAGATTATTCAAAGTGGCCAGCCGCATTGCCAATGGCTCGTTGGTCTTAAATAGATGGTGCAGATAGGCCTTTGAATAATTTTTTAAATTAGTATCATTAATTGGTGATAAATCTGTTTTATATCTAGAATTAAGAATATTTATTGTCTCATAAAAACCTTTATTAAATGTCATCGCGAGGGAGCGTAAGCGACCGTGGCGATCCCGCGGAATTACCTCGCTGTGCCTTCTAGTCTCCGCTTGCAACGACAGCTTGCTGATATACAGTCTGCCGTGTCGCGCTTCCCTGGTGGGAATCACGCAATCAAACATGTCCACTCCCCTCATAACTGCCTCAATAATATTTTCTGGCGTACCCACGCCCATCAAATAGCGCGGTCTGTCTGCCGGCATCTGAAAAATTAAATCATCCAAAACGCGGTACATTTCCTGATTGCTCTCGCCAACCGCCAAACCGCCGATAGCATAGCCGTCCCAGCTGAAATTTTTGTCTTCCAGGGCCACTAGTTCCTCCAGGCTCTCTTTTCTCAAATCGGCATATACTCCGCCTTGGATTATACAAAAAAATAGCTGTTTCACAAAGCTCCGGCTCTTGGGAGCCGTCCCAATGGCTCTAGCGGCCTGTTTTGCCCATTCTGACGTGAGTTTCACGGCTTTGAGTATCTCTGGCCTCTTGGCTGTCGCTGGCGGGCAAATGTCAAAAATCATAGCGATATCGGAGCCAATGATTTTCTGGATTGCCAAAACTTTTTTTGGAGTGAATAAATGTTTGGAGCCGTCCAAATGCGATCTGAACTCGACTCCCTGGCTCAAAATTTTTCTAATTTTGGCCAGTGAAAAAACCTGAAAACCGCCGCTGTCCGTCAGAATCGGCCCGTCCCAATCCATGAATTTATGCAGACCGCCCGCCCTTTTTATCACCTTCAGACCGGGAGTCAGGTACAAATGATAGGTATTGGATAAAATTATCTGTGCCCCTAACTGTCTCAAATCAGCCGCGGCCAAATTCTTGACAGCCCCCTTGGTGGCAATAGGCATAAAAAACGGCGTGACTATTTCTCCATGCGCCGTTTTCAGCCTGCCCAGTCGTGCCCGGGACTTCTTTGATTTTTTTATTAGCTTAAACATTATTCTACTATGCCGCTCAATTGCCCTAAAATCGGATCTTCAAAAGCAGTGGTCATGGCATTAACTGTCTTATTGATGCTGGCGCCGGTATCCGTATCTTTGGCGGTAAGATTGATGCCGGAAACCAAAATCAAAATTCTTCCCAAATCCTCTTCTTTGGGTGTAATACTGACGCTAAAACTGGCTTCCGTGTTCCTGGCGGTTTTGGCCAGACGAGAAATAATCCAGGTCACTTTATTGATACTGGAATCATAAATCAAATCACCCGTGTTATGATCTTCTTTGTTTTCCCATTTAATATTTTTGGGCATTGTCGCGACGACCTTTATCTCCTCCACATTATGCAAATTATTGCTTAATTTTAGTCTGATGTTATAGCTTGATTTTTCTCCCACTTTGGGCTTAATCGGACCAGAGCCCAGAGGAATATTGTCTTCGTTATAATAACGCACCTGGGACAATAAATTTAAATCGGAATTAATGGAATTTACCACGGTTTTACTTTTAATGTTTGTCTGGCCGCTGGCTTCGCCGGTCTGCTCCATTTGAGCCTCCAAATAGTTTTCCACGCTTAAGGTGCTAATATTTTGATCGGTTACCGAAGAAGCGTCTTTGACTTTCAGCTGCCAGTTAATCGTTCCTTCTTCGCCCGGGCTCAATTTCAACAACTGGGGAATTTCTTTGCCGCTCCAGGTAATGGTGTCTTGACCCACCACTCCCTTTTTATTGTTTAAATTCAAGCTTTCCCAATCCAAAATTTGCGAATTAAAATGAGCAGTCAGCTTGATATTCTTCAAATCTCCCTGGCCAACATTTTTATAATTTAGAGAATAGACCAGTAAATCGCCAAAATTTATCGGCTGATCTTCGGCCGAACCGTTAATAATCAACTGCAAATTCAGTTGATCCTTCACAATAGTTGTCACGAGAGTTTGCTCGGCCTGAACATAAAGCTCGTCGTTTTTCTTTAGCTGGATTCTGACTTTGAATTCCCTGTTGCCGTCTTCAACCGTCGCTGAATAGTTGCCTTTTATTTTTATTTTCCCCTCCGCCTTGGCCTCCAACTCCTTGATTTCCCAAAGATTATTATTGCCTTCTTTGGCTTCCGGTTCGGCCGAAGTCGCCACGAAACCCTCGGGGTAATCGACAACCATTTCCAAATCTGTCAATTTTTGTTCGCTTAAATTCTGATAAGTCAGTTCATACTCGATCTCTTGGTTGGCCAGGACTTTTTCCGGTCCGGCGAGGCTAAGGTTAACCAGCGAAGAAGCCACTTTGGCATCGACCGCCGCCTCCTGTTTGAAAGTGGCGTTCATGTTGGCCGGCTTGAATTCCAAAACTCCCTTGAAAGTCAGATTGGAGTTAAGCGCCGCTACCGTTTTGCCTTTGATTTCTATTTTTTGAGTTTCCCCGACTTTCAATAAGCTGAACTCCCAAAGATTATTTTTTTCTCCTTTGGCGGCTGGGTTGGCCTCCAGATATTCGAAATTATCCGGATAAGTCAGCTCTAGGGTAGCGTTGTACAGATTGACATTTTCTTTGTTGGTTATCAAAACCGTGTAAACAGTTTCTTGGCCGGAAACCACCGTTAAGGGCGTTTCTATCTTAAAGCTAACTTTTTCATTGGAAAAATTATCTTGATTAAACTTGCTAAAAACCAGAAAGCCGGCTACAGCCGCCACCAGCAATATAAACAAAACAATAATCAGAGAATAGATGACCGTTTTCCAGAAAGGCCGCTGTTCTTTGTCTAATCTGGTCAAATCGGGAATTCCACCGTCACCATCAACATAAACCTCGGTTAAGTCGCGTTGAATATTCTTGGATTTTTTTAATTTGTTTGACATTTTTTTAGGGTCTAGTTTCAATTTATTTTTATTTATTAATTTGCTCTCTCCGCCCACTTGCTCGCCGACGGCTTTCTTAAAAAACTTTATCTCCGGCTGATCGGCTGGCTGATTTTTGAATTCTGACTCCATAAATAATAACTTTATTTATAATTGATTTAAAAACTGAAACCGGCCCAAAAAAACGAATCGCCAGCCTGCTTGTCTTCGAAAACTATTTTTTGATCTTCCCGGCTGGCGGCCGGATAAACGCCCACGGCCGAAAATTTATCAGGATAAACTACTTCGCTGACTATCTTAGCCTCGGGTTCACCTGATTGTTTTTGCACCAATAAACTATAGGAATCATAACTTTTTTCCGATCTGAATGCGGCTATGATTTTATCTTTCAAGCTCAATTTTTGCTCTTGCTTCGGTTGAGCAGCAACGCCAACTTTAAACGGCAATTTATAAACCAAGAGGAAGTCTTTGCTTTCGCCCGGACTTACAATTGCCCAATTGCCAAAAACCGTTTTGTCTTTTTCGTTATAAATCCTGGTTTTGGATGACAGATCGTCGAAGGCAAACTGTTCATTTTTCAGATCCTCGTCTGATTTCAAATAATCCTCCGGTTTTTGAAATTCCTTATCAGCTGGCCCGGCAAAACCAGCTGCTTTGATTAATTGGCTGCCTTGAGGCACATAGACCCTCAAATAAACTCGATTGGGCGCCGTGGTGAAATTTTCATCTATCGGGCCGAAATGATGCCGGTTAATAATCACGCGATCAATCACCGAGCCGTCCGCCATAATCGAAGCCTGGTGATAGACCTCTTGTCTGATAGCGTTGTCTGTCTTACCGCCGCCGATGTTGGCCGCCACTACCTGCAAATAATCTTTGTCGGTGCTCTTTACTCGGCCGTCCCAATTATTTTGAGCGATAAATTTCTGCTGCTCTGCCTCGTTTAAATAAATTTGGATGTCTTTGCTTTTTAAGCCGTCATTTAAAACCGTGAATAATTCCGGTAACTTTTCCGGCGGAGCCTTGACCAGGCCGTCAATTAACTGTGGCGCCAAATCGGCCAAAATCTCTTTGGGTTGTTTTTTGTCTTTGGCTTCAAGTTCGATACTTTTCTGAATTTCTTGCTCAAAGTTGGCGGCGCTAATCGTTTTGCTGTATTTAGCCAACTGAATTTCACCCAAAACCGCCAACAGCTTTCCCAGCCAGTCGGAATTAATCGCAATCACGCCGTCAATCGTCGGGCCGCCGCTCTTATTATAAAACCAGGTTATTTTCTTGGCTGAAGTGGGCCAATCAGGCCACCAGTTAGCATCCTGAAACTCCCAACGGCCATTGATTAACTGTAGCGGCTGCGGCGCCAAAACCAGCTGGTTTAAGCCGGCGCGCACATCATAAGTCCCGCCTTTGGGCAGATCAATTTTCTGAATTTCTCCCGACTTGATATCCACCAAAGCAAAACTGCCCATGAAGCCGCCGGTGGCTCTGAGTTCGTTGTCGTTTTGAAAAACCAACAAATATCTCCGCAGAGAGTTGTCGCCCAAAAAATTAATTGCAAAATCAATGATTTTTTCCGAATCTTCCAGGCTCTTGATAAAAAGCGGTAATCTTTTTTGTAATTCATAAAACTGTTCTCTGTTTTCGGCCGGTAAGTGTGCTATATTAACTTTCTTAAAATTTTCTTGAGCCAGTTTTAGCTTGGCCAGGGCCAATTTTTCCTCTAATTTAAAATTCTTAATCCGACTGGTCAGAGAAAAATCAGAATTTTCCGTTAATTGATTTAGCCCGGAAAGCAAATGTTCTCCGGCCTTGGACATGTTTTCTCCCAAAGCGAGCAGATTTTTGCCGCTCCTTAGGGTATTATTGGGCAGGGCGCCGGCCACCACCGTCAAAAAAGAACGGATGTCCTGGAGTTGATTCTGGGCTGAAACAAAATTCTGATTAGCCGAAGCCAGACGATCTTCGGCGGTTTTGAAATTAAGATTCTTTATTTCGTCCTGGGCCAGCTTGAGATTGGCCAGGGCTTCGTCGGCTTGTCCCAAAACTTGTCCTTTGGTTTGTTTGATACTTTGCCAATAAGAAAAGCCCTTAATCGGCAAAACCACTGCCAAAGCCACCAGCGCAAATAAAACAAAGGTTTTAAAGAAAAATTGCCGTGGCCAAAAAGTAATTTTCGAACTGGCGATTAATTTTCGTTGTCGAATTTCTGACTCGAATAATTCCGGCGCTATGGCCTTTTTGTCAGGCCAATTGCTGGCGACTCTTTCCGCCGGTAGCTCTTTGGCCGGCTCCGCCAAAAGCGTCGTTTTTTTATTATCAAAGCTGACTACCTCGTCTTTTTTGAAAAACCACCCTTTTATAATGGCTCTGAAATATCTAATCAAGGAATAAAGATGAGTAAAAACTTTTTTTAATCCCAAAAACAAAAAAACTAAAAGATTGATCAAGGCTGTCTCCTGCCAGACGGTCAATCCTTTACCGGTTTCTAAGGAATGTCCCCTGCCGGCTAGCGGCAGTTTTGGAGAAAAATCAACTTTTGTGAAAAATTTGCCGGTTAATTTTAAAAACTCGTCCTTGAAATCCTTGAAAATTTTTATTATTTCGCTGTTTTCTAGTTCTAAAAGCTGGAAAACACCCAATTTAAGCAAAAAATTTCCGCCCGGCAGATCTTGATAAAAAATTTGGCCGGTCTTGGTATTGGCTGCTGGTCTGACTTTTTCAATATATCTGGCTTGCGACAAATCAAGCATATGAGGCGAAAAATAAGCATCCAAGGGGCTATTAATCGCCTTGATGGCCACATTTTTTCCCGTTCTATTGTTAACGGCAACCTTTTGATTTTTATTTTGTTTCAAAAGCAAACCTTTGACTGACGGCTGGGAAGCTGGCAGTTTCTTTTTCTTTGCTTTGTTTTTTGTTTGTTTTGTCACCTGTCGGGACTTATATCTTTGCCTAAAATTAAAACTAATTTTTTAAAAACTATTTGATTTATTATAACACAAAAGCCTATTTTAAAACAACCAAATAAAAATCCATAGATAAAAAAATTTTCGGCTCTTGACATCAACTGGACTCCTGTATTATTATGATCATGGTGTTGCGACATCTCTTGCTGTTTGTGGAAACCCCACGGAACCCGCGGACAGCAAGGGCGCCGTTCCACCTCCTTTCAGCCGAAGCCACGACGGTTTTCCCGCCTCACTAACAGCGTCAGTGTGAGATCCCCTCACACCTGAAGTGGGGAGAAACCGTCGTGGCTCAAACTTTTTTACGCTTCCGAAAAATATAAATTATAAACTCTTTCCGCGGCTAGGCGCCAAGAATACTTTTTCAGATTATCGGTGCCATTTTCTATCAGCCCCTGCCTTAAATCTTTATCAGTCAGAACTGAATTAATTTTTTCCGCTATCTCCTTGGTATTTTCCGGATCAAAATAAACAGCGCTGTCGCCTAAAATTTCCGGCAGACAGCTTCTGTCAGAGCTTACTACCGCCAGCCCATAATTCTGGGCTTCGAGCGGCGGTAAACCAAAACCCTCGATTAGACTGGGAAAAACATACAGACTGGCGGTCCGATACAGACAGGCCAGTTTTTGGTCGTCAAGATAATCGGTAAAAATAATCTTTTGGACTGCCTCGCCAACCTCTTTTTTTGCCCACTCCTTTAGTCTTTGATAAAAATAATTGTTTTTGCCCACCAGAACCAGCTGCAGATCCTTATGAGCTTCCCCGATTTTTGAAAAAGCCAGGATTAAATTTTCCAAATTTTTGTGCGGATAAGCCGAACCGACGTAAAGTAAAAACTCTTGACCAATTTTCAAATCAACCAGAACTTTTTGGCAATCGGCCTCTGGCCAGACCAATGGCAAGTCTACCCCCTCATAAATCACTTCTATTTTTCGCTCTTTGGTCTTTAATAATTTAACAATGTCGTCTTTGGTGTATTGCGATACGGCAATAATTTTTTTGGCCTTTCTGGCCGCCGCCTTGATTATCAGGTGATAAAAAAACAGTTTGACTTTGTGAACCAAAGGCGGCAGGGTGGTGGCGCGGCTCTGGGGATAATGGGAAATTATCAGATCGTGAATAGTGACAATAAAATCACCGCCGTAGAAGATCGGGACGTTAAAGTGCAAAAAATGCACCAAAGCTAATTGATGTTTCCTTAGTAACTTGGGGAAAAACAGCTGCTCACCAAGACTGTACGGCCGATAATCGGCCAAAACTTTTTGAAAATTTTTGTTTTGCGGCTGATAGTCATTAAAATTATCTGCTTGCAAAAAAACAAAATACTGATTTTTAGAATCCAGCTCTTCCAGTTGTTTGATAATTTCCTGGCTATAACGGCCGATGCCGCCGTTTTTAGGGCCAAAAAGCCGCGCGTCTATGCCAATTCTCATATACAAAATTATTTATTAAAAATATTCAATACCTCTTGAGCTGTTTTTTCCCAAGTAAACTCCTTTGCCCTCGTTAATCCCCTGTCGATCAGCAGCCTTCTTAGCCCTTCGTCGCCGAGCAACGACTCCAGCGCCAAGGAAATTTCTCTAACATTATAAGCATCCACTAGTAACCCGGCGTCGGCCACCACTTCCCCCTGCGAAGAATTGCCGCCGCCAATCACCGGACAGCCGCAAGCCATCGCTTCTAGTAGCGGCAAGCCGAAACCTTCGTAGTAAGAAGGGTAGACAAAAGCTCTGGCCAGACTGTAAAGCGCCGCCTTGTCTTCCTCGGCCACATAATCGAAAAACTTTATTTTATCGTTTCCTTTGGCTAATCGGTAGATTTCTCCGGTTTTCCAGCCGGCCGCTCCGGCGATGACCAGTTCTTCTTCCGCCGCCAGTAATTGATAGGCCCTGATTATGCCGGGCACATTCTTTCTGGGCTCCAGCGTTCCCAAATACAAAATAAACTTTTGCGGCAAATGATATTTTGTTCTTACTCTTTCCTTGTCTTCAATCGAAGCCGGCGTCAGCTTAGTACCCAAATAAATCACTTTGATTTTTTCCTCTTTTATTTTTAATAATTCAACCAGATCTTGTTTGGTATTGTCCGAATCGGCAAAAATGAGATCGGCCTGGTTGATAATTTTTTTCAAAACTATCAGCCAATGGCGCAACCGGCTCCGGAGCGTGAAAAATTCCGGACAACGCAAAAAAGACAAATCATGAACCGTAATCAGCCTGCTGGTCTTTTGGCTTAGGGCGATAAAATGTAAGTTGGGCACAAAAAAAACTTCTGTCCCGCCGATTAATTTGTCAATTTTGGGCCAATTGCCAAAATTGACAGCCAGATTAAATAATTTATTGGGAAAACGAAAACCGCGGTAGCCAATATTGGCCTGGTCAAACTTGGGCAGAAAAACTTTTTTTGAAGAATTATAAAAAAGCTGGTATTCATTTTTTTGGTCCAATTTAAATAGATTTTCGAGCAAATTGAAAGTATACCAGGAAACGCCCGAATATTCCTGTTGCATTAGACAACGAACATCTACGCCGATTCTCATGGTTTTGATTTTTAAGCCTGTGATTCCTCGCTCAATTTTTTCACCAATTGGAGAATTTTTTCTTTAAAGATTTCCACATCAAATTTTTTGGCCCGCTCTCTGATCCGTTCCGAATTATAAGTCTCTGGCCTAAACCGAATTATTTTATCAGCCAGCTCTTCCCAAATCTGCTCCTCAAAAAATTCTCCCGTCTCCCCTTCTCTGACTGTCTCGGTGGCGCCGCCAGCCCTAAAGGCGATCACCGGCCGGCCGCTAGCCATCGCTTCCACGGCCGTGATGCCGAAATCCTCTTCCTGCGGATTCAGATAAGCCAAGCAATTGGCAAACAATTCCTTTTTTTCTGTTTCGCTGACTTTACCCAAAAACTCTATATTGCCTTTGTTGGCCAGTCTCTTCAGGCGTCTTTCCTCCGGCCCAACGCCAAAAATTTTCAAAGGTATGCCCAGGCGGGAAAAAGCCTTGACCGCTAAATCGATTTTTTTGTAAGGCACCAGGCGGCCACCGGCCAAAAAATATTTTTTGGGAGCGCCGGAGATATAGAACTTATTAACTTCTACCGGCGGATAAATAACTTCACTGTCTCGATCATAATACTTTTTAATGCGGTTTTTTACCGTTTCGGAAATAGCCACGAAATGATCAACGCGGTCGGCGGCCAAACGATCCCAGACGCGCAGTTTCCTTAGCGTTAATGGCAAAAACTTTTTAATAAAAAAATTGACTTTTAATTCCTCCAAATAATTATGGGTATCATTCCACAGATAGCGGGTTGGCGTATAACAATAGCAGATGTGCCGGCAGGCGGGGTTGGTGATCACCCCCTTGGCAAAAGAAGAGGCGCTGGAAATCACCAAATCATAACCCATGAGGTTGTGACTTTCTATGGCCGCCGGCATCATTGATAAATACCACTGGTATCTCCTGACGCCCAGGGGCAGCTTTTGCAAAAAAGAGGTGTTGACCTTTTTATCAATAAAAAAATTATTGGTATTTTTCCGGTTTAAAACCAAAGTAAAAATAGGCGCCTGGGGGTAGATTTCTTTCAGCACCTTTAAGACTAATTCCGCCCCGCCGTCTTGGACTAAATGGTCATGGACTAAAGCGATTTTCATGCCTGGAGTTAGCTTTTTAGATAGTTAAAAACTATCATTTTTTGAGCCAAAAATCAACCTCTAAGTTAGCGGCCCTTTTTATACTCTTTATGGCTAGTTATGGCTGGGCTAG